>Ga0307479_10000053_pt1 | contig 130055 bp, 96 predicted proteins | sample atmos_gasesECM4C_FD_203743 | JGI IMG/M metagenome (GOLD analysis project Ga0307479, IMG submission 203743) | Hardwood forest soil microbial communities from Morgan-Monroe State Forest, Indiana, United States - atmos_gasesECM4C_515 | ecosystem: Environmental > Terrestrial > Soil > Temperate... | reverse complement strand
CCTCATTGCTAAATGAGAAACACTGCACTAGGAGGAATGAAAATGATTGAACAAATAGACACCACCGTCAGCTTCACCCTGCCCGGCAAATCGATGACATTGAACCGCATGGGCTACGGCGCCATGCAACTGGCTGGCCCGGGCGTCTGGGGACCGCCGCGTGATGTGAATGCCGCCATCGCTGTTCTGCGCGAGGCCGTCGAGTCGGGAGTGAACCACATTGACACCAGCGACTTCTACGGTCCTCATGTCACCAACCAGATTATCAAGCAGGCGCTCCATCCTTATGCCAAGGATCTCGTGATCGTCACCAAAGTAGGCGCTCGTCGCGGTCCAGACAAATCCTGGCTTCACGCTCTTTCCCGCCAGGAGCTAGTGGATGCCGTTCACGACAACCCTGAAAAATCTCGGCCTCGACCATCTCGATGTCGTAAATCTTCGCGTTGGCGGAATCCAGGAACCAGGACAGGAATCGATCGAAGAACCGCTGACCGTACTCATCAAACTCAAGCGTGAAGGACTGATCCGTCACATCGGTCTGAGCAACATTTCTCCCAAACAATTGGCCGAAGCGCAAACCATGACAGAGATCGTTTGCGTGCAGAATTTCTACAACGTGGCCCACAGGAACGACGATGCTTTTATCGATAATCTGGCCGCGCAAGGGATCGCGTACGTTCCGTTTTTCCCGTTGGGAGGTTTCACTCCACTGCAGTCGTCGGCGCTCGACGCAGCCGCCGCGTCACTCGGGGTCACACCAATGCAGGTTGCGCTTGCGTGGCTTCTCCAGCGCTCGCCCAACATTTTGCTGATCCCAGGAACATCTTCTCTCGGGCATCTTCGCGAGAATCTTAAGGCGTCAACACTTCAGATTCCCTCTGCAGTGATTGCCAATATCGAGTCCATCGGCAAACGTTCTCAAAATTAATAACGGCCCAAAGCGTTCATCGTTCAGGCCACAACAATTAGGAGTTATTTATGAAGATATTTGTTACGGGAGCTACGGGCTTTATCGGTTCTGCCATTGTTCCGGAGTTAATTCAAGCGGGCCATCAAGTGCTCGGTCTTGCTCGCTCCGATGCGAGTGCCAAGTCCTTGGCCGCTGCGGGTGCCCAGGTGCATCGCGGTGAACTTACCGACCTCGAAAGTCTGCGTAAAGGCGCTGCCATGTCAGATGGCGTAATTCACGCCGCTTTTATCCACGACTTCTCTAACTACGGACCGGCCGCTGAGGCGGACCGGCGTGCCATCGAGACGCTCGGCTCCGCGCTTGCTGGCTCCGACCGCCCCTTAATCGTTACTTCCGGAACCTTGCTCGCCCAACGCCAGGGCCTTCTCGCAACAGAAGATAATGCGTCCAACCCCAATTTTCCCCGCAAGTCGGAAGAGGCAGCACTTGCGATGGCAACCCGCGGAGTGCGCGTGTCGGTAGTACGGCTTCCTCCATCGGTCCATGGCGACGGCGATCACGGCTTCATTCCACACATCATCGGGATCGCTCGCGAAAAAGGAGTTTCAGCATATGTCGGTGACGGGCTCAACCGTTGGTCCGCAGTACATCGGCTCGATGCCGCTCATCTTTACAGGCTTGTGCTCGAGAAAGGTGCCGCGGGAGGTCGATATCACGCAGTCGGTGACGAGGGCGTGCCGACTCGAGATATCGCTGAAGCAATCGGTCGCCGCTTAAACGTACCGGTTGTCGCCAAATTCAACGAAGAAGCATCCACTCATTTTGGTTGGATCGCGCCCTTCTTTGGCATGGACGGTCCGGCTTCAAGCAAGTGGACGCGGGAACAGCTGGGGTGGAAACCGAAACGCACCGGGCTAATTCCCGATCTCGAGAATGGGAGTTATTTCAAAAAAGCCGCCTGACCCGACCTCGCACCTGCGGCGCTTCTGTGCCGCAGGTGTAGCCTTGCCGAGCGTATGAAACGGTCGCCCGCACAGACTCAATCTTGCAACTACTATCCCTTGGGTCTACCATGCTCTCGATCCACTCTGTGGTGATTGACCTTTGGATTCCCGTGCCAACTTGGCGGCGCGAAGCGCATCTTATACGCTAAACTCTGGGTGCTGGCAGTTGCACCATTTCTAGGGCAGGTCGAACTATGCCATCTTCGGTTTGGTCGGGGCACTTAACTTTCGGACTCATCTCCATGCCAGTGCGGCTGTTTTCGGGCGCGCGCAGTCAGGGAATTTCGTTCAACATGCTGCATCGCACCGACAAGTCGCGTCTGAAACAGCAGTATGTCTGCCAGGCAGACGGCCAGGTCGTCGATCGCAGCGACATCGTGAAGGGCTATGAGTTCCGCAAGGACGAATACATCATCATCGAGCCCGATGAGATCAAGAAGATCGAACCGCAGACCGCGAAGACCATGGAGATTCTCGAATTCGTGAAGGAGAGCGAAGTCGATCCGGTGTATTTCGAGTCGTCGTACTACATGATGCCCGAAGAGGCCGGACGCCGCCCCTACGCGCTGCTGACCAAGGCGCTGGAAGAAAGTGAATACGTCGCCATCGCAAAGATCACCATGCACAACCGCGAGTACACAGTGTTCCTGCGCCCGACACAAGGCGGGATGATGCTGCACACGATGTACTACGCGGAAGAAGTAAAAAAAGTTGAAGGCTTCGGCGCGCCCGAAGGCGTGGAGTTAAAAGACGCGGAAGTGAAGGTCGCGCACCAGTTGATCGAAGCCCTCGCCGGTGATTGGGACCCGGAGAAGTACAAAGATTCTTTCCAGGACAATCTGAAACAGCTCATTGAAACCAAGCTCGAAGGCGGAGAAGTCGCCGCTGTCGAGAAGCCGAAGAAACTCGCTCCGGTCGTCGATCTGATGGCAGCGCTGAAGCAGAGCCTGGCCCAGATGGAAGGAAAGAAGAAGCCCGCCGCGGCCGTCGATTCCGAGGAGACGCGCGCCGCCGCTGCAAAAAGTCGCCGCGGACGGTAAGCGCTCGCTGCTTCAAGCACGTTGTCATCCTGAGGCGGGCGCTTTTTGCCCGCCGAAGGACCTATGTAACTTGCCGACAGCATCGGTAGTGTCGGCCAATTACATATGTCTTTCGCGGCCAAAAACGCTGCTCAGGATGACAGTTCGAATGCATAGTCCCGCCTCTTAACAAGCTCAAGGCGGATTTCTAGGGCATCCCAACCCAATTCTTCCGCATCCCTCGCTATGAAGTGGGATCTGAATACTAGGTACTGAGAACTTGGTTCCCCGTCCCTAGCGCCGATCATCAGCAATCGTTACAATAATCGCTTCTGTCCTAACCTGATAAAACATCACTTGATCTCTTCTTCTGCGGAGTGCCGATGAGTTTGCGACGTGTGGGCTGGGTGGTTGCGTGTGGACTGGCAGCTGTGTTGGAGGTTTCCTGTGGTCAGGTCTATCGTCCGGTGGTGATTCCGGTCAGCCAGACTCCACCGAGTCCGTCCGGGTTCCACGCTGTATTCGGTATCAGCACGAACATCCCGTCGAACCCCGGCACGGCCCTGCAGATTGACGTCTCGGGCGACAGTAACATCGGCCAAGCCAATATGGGAGACAATCCCACCCATGCCACCATCCTGCCCAACAATTCTCGCGTATTCGTGGCTGCTGCGAACACCGTTCTGAGCGACGGCGTTACGCTGAATCCCGGCGGCGTCGATCTGATCACTGCGTTTACGCCAGCGTTCGACAGCACAATTGCCTCTGGCCTCGGCACGCCAACGATATTTACGCTGCCAAACGTCATTCCCAGTCAGTCGACATCGATCACCAACATCAGCGAAGCTGGCACAGTAGTGACGGCCACACTGAGCAGCCCTCTGATCAAAGCGGCGGTTGGAGGCACGATCGAAATTTCCAACGTGCCGGTAGGCCAATATAACGGTGCCTTCACCATCACATCGGTAAATGGGACGAAGACGATCATTCAGTTTGACAATACGGTCCCAGGTCTCATCACGGCCACGTCGGGTACAGCGACCATTCCGATTCCGCTGACCTGCTCGTACCGTCCGGACTTCGTAACCACTGCGCAAGCAACGTCCGTATTTGTGGCCAACTACGGATTTGAAAACGACCCCAACTGTAATCTCGCGAGCACGGACTCGGTCGCGCTCCTTAATCCTTCGCTGAGCTCGATCGCCAACATTAGCTATCAACCCGCAGGCTCGCATCCGGTTGCAATGGTCGAGACGCCCGACTTACAGAATCTCTACGTGCTCAACCAGAACAACACGGTCGTGGATCTTTCCCCGACCGACTTGTCGACGCTGGCGAATATCTCTCTCGGGGGCAGCACTGCGCCGGTGTGGGCCGCCGCGCGCGTGGATGCGCAGCGGGTCTACGTTGTCACGCAAGGGGACGGGCTGTTGCACACCATTGACACGTCGAGCAATACGGTGACGTCGAGTCAGTTTGTGGGAGGGCCGGGCGCGAACTTCGTCCTCTATGACAAGAGCCGGAACCGGCTGTACGTGACGAATCCGGGCAATGGGTCGAGCGCGGGAGCCGTTTACGTCTTCGATGCGACGAGCGATCCGCCGACGCCGCTGGGAAGCCCAACAGGCGTGGTAAATATTCCCGCGCCGCCTCCGTGCGCGGTGACGCCGAGCCCGTGCGGGCCGGTGTCGCCGGTATCCATTACAGTCTTGCCTGATGGCAGCCGTTTTTACGTGGCCAGTTTTGCCATTTCTACGGCAGCTTGCCCAGACCCGGGCGTGAACGCGAATAACTGCCTGATTCCGCAGTTGACGGTCTTCGATGCCGCCAGCCTGACGGTCAAGCCCGTCTCATCGACGTTGTCTCTGCTGGCGCCGTCGATTTCGCTGCTGGGACAATCGCAATTCCCCGCGACGCAATATGCGCTGGCGGTGACTGGAACCTCATGCGCGCCGGCAGCGAAGTACACGCCGGAGACGAATCGCTTCCGCATGTTCACGACGTCCTCGGCTGACAGCAGCCATGTCTATGTCAGCGTCTGCGACGCTGGCTCGATCGCTGACATCATTGCGACCACGTCCACACTCTCGACTGGAGGCAACAACACGCCTGACCAGCTGGTAGGCGATCTGTCTGCACCGTTCGGGTCGTGCGGCATCGCAAGCTGCAGCACGGTCGCGGACATCACGGCATTTTCGATTGCATCCAACGTCGTCACGTTCCAGGCGGCCAACCAGTTTGTGGCGGGACAGGCGGTCGTGATCTCTGGTTTATCGACCGGGACTTATCTGAACGGACAGACTCTCACCGTGATTGCGACCGGGCTGTCGGGGACGCAGTTCGAGGCTATCGTCAACGAACCCAATGTGGGCACGACGACCGATTCCGGCGCGGCCACGCCGCTGCCGCCTTCGCAGAATCCGATTTTCCTGCTGACGGGGCAGTAGCAGGAAAAACCGCCTAAGATCAATCAAAATAAATGGGTTAGCAGAGTTTTCCACAGTGTTCCTGTAGGAACACTTTCATGCATATTATTGTATGTACAAATATGGCAATATATAGGTACATGCAATGAAGTCAATAGGTTAAACACGAATCGCCGCGCTACGAAGTGATAGGGGACGGGGAAGCGTGGGAATCCATGCCCAAAATGTGGGATGACTTCCGGCTCTAATCCTTGCCGGAGCGTTTCTTCTTAGACTTGGTAGTTAGTTTGCGGCCCTTCTTTCGCGCCTTGCTGATAGCGGGTCTGGGAACTTTGAAAAGTGCTATCATGCCGCGTTCAAAGTTCTCCCGCGCCTTCCGCCCCTCGATGTATTCAGGTTCTTTCATTGTGAGATTAAGCATAGACCAAATTCCCATCCAGCCAGAAAGAAACACATATGGGCGATGATGACAAGCAAAGAAGCAACAACGTATTCCACTATGAAGGCGGAGTGCCGATTTTCAACGCTAGACTTGATGAAGTGGAACGCAAACAAGCTGATGCCGAGGCCCGAGAAAAGACGTATAGAGATCAGCAGCTTTCTATCAATAAATGGATGATGAGATTTACCGGAATGCTGGTTGTTCTCGCCACGCTGACCGGAGTCATAAATGGGGTTTACACTGCGATTACTAAAATTAGTGCCGATGCCGCCAGAAGTGCCGCTGAAACAGCGCAGAAAACTCTCGGTGAACTCAAGAAGGGAGGCTCTGATACTCACGAGCTTGCTGTTCAAGCCAAAACTCAAGCCGATGAAGCTCAACAGGCAATCGTAGAAGCTCGTCGCAACCGACTTCAGGCCGAGAAATCCCTGAACGCTACAATCGCGCAATTCCGCCAAGATCAGCGCGCTTGGGTTGGAATCGACAATATGGCTGGCAAACCAGTTAAGGGACAAGTCTTCAAAGTGGTACTGACGGTCAAAAACACTGGGAAAACTCCCGCCACAAATGTACGCATATGGAACCACTCCCAGATACTCGCCGAGATTCCAGACATTAACAACGGATGCAGGTCGGCCTTCACCCTTAATCCCGCAGGCCCCCGCTCTGTGATGAATCCCGGAGAATTCTTCTTGGCTGCGGCGCAACCTTTCACAGATCCTCTCCCCACCGAACTCAAGGACATGCTTGGCAGTTGGACCTTCTACGTCTATGGTTGCGCCACCTATGATGACGTTTACAGGGAACATCACTGGTTCACGTTCTGCTCCCGCTGGGACGAACACAGTCAAGGATTCATTCCTTGCGATAAATTTAACAACACTGGCGAAGGCTTTCTCCCGCCAGCCTAGATGACCCGTTCACGGCAAACAGAATTATAAATGTGAGCCAAATATATGCGCCGACACTTTTATGCACAGGATTATATGTATAAATATGGCAATATATTGCTACGTGCAATGAAGTCAATAGGTTAAAGATGAATCGCCGCGCTACGAAGCGAGCAACCAAAGAACCAAAGCGATCACGAGGGCTAAAGCCCGCGTCTTTTGGGGAGACTAACGCGGCCCTTAAAGGGCCGCTCTTCCACGGCAATGCCAGCAGATGGCACGGTAACGCCAGCATATGAAGTCAAGCCGTCATTCGTGGGTTCGTTTGTAAGTGGAAGCTGCGTCCTTTCAAAATTGTCCTGCTTAATTTCCCTCAGCGGCTGAAGCCGGAATATTGGAACTCGTTAAGCGGCACGACTAAAAGTCGTTCCCTTCCCGTCCTCTTGCCGCGCCTTTGGAAGCCGCGCCCTTCCCAAGCATCTTTCACGGGAGAGAGAACAAAACCGTCGAGCTTCGCTCGACCGGACAGCCGGGGGCGGCTGTCCCTACATAGAACTTTTTAGAATTAAAAGAAGCTGTTGCGTAAATCGTTTTGGGAAGGGCACGGCTTCCAGCCGTGCCACCAAGGCCACAAGAAGACGCGGGCTTTAGCCCCTGAGGGATGCGCTTATTACGAGCGACTCACTATCCAAATGTGGCGTCAGTAGACAATCAGGTAGACCTTGGTATTAAGGTAAATATTACCCGGAGGATCAAAACTCGTTATCTCCACCCGGTTGGGATTAAGGTCGCCAGGATTGTTACAGTCACTAATATCCGTGCAGGCAGTCAGGGTAAGATACTGCAACGTATTCTCACTACTTGTCACAGAAAGAAAGCGGTCATCGATCTTGAAACCGAGGTCGAGTACGTAGTCGCCTACGAAGCTGGCGATGATGGAGAAGCCGCAGGGTGGCTTGGTGGCAGCAGCGCCGGAAAGAGTGGAATTGAAGCAGCTAACGATCGCGGTACCATTGAACGGGCTGTAAAACAACATCGCTTTGACCGTGCCGCCGGCTGTGCGGGGCTGGGCAAAGTCGCCGTTCTGGTCAATGGTGACGGTGCCTCCGGTGTCCGTGGATGCCTCTGCCGGCAGGATCGTAAACCGGTTCAGGCAGCAACCCGGCGTGGAGTTGGGCGGATATTGCCAGACACTGTAGGAATTGGCGGGAACCCCAAAACCTCCCGCTACTGGAGCCGTCCAGAGCTGCCAGGTGTTGGGTACGCCCTGCGCTCCCCGGCCGACCAGTCCGTAGCCTGCGGTTGCCTCGGTGGTGTCGTTTCCGGGATCCACCCGAATGATCATGTTGTTATTGTTGCCCAAGTCGAGGCCCTGGCTTGGTGAGGTTGTGCCAATCCCTACACGGCCGGTGACCGTCACGTTGCCGATCACGCCCTGGTTGCCAGTGAACGTGTTCACGGAATTCAATTGCGGCACTTTCGTTGTGTCCAGATTCAGGGTAACTTTGCCGCTGGTGCCGCCACCGGTAAGATCCTTTCCCCCAGCGATGCCCGTGATCGTGCCTATGCCGGGGAAAGTTTGACCGGCGACGAACGTGACCTTACCGGTTTGATCCACCTTAAAAGTTGTCCCGTTGACGGCCAGAGTGGGATCGGTTCCCTTGGGGAATAAGGTCAACGTATCCCGAACATCGCCCTTGCCGTTCACATCGAGTGTGGCTGCCGGAGTCGTTGTGTGGATGCCGATCTGCGAATTCAACTGGAACAGTGCCGAATCAATGATGTCGCTGCCGCTATCCCACATAGGAAGGAAACTGGCCACGCCCTTGCCGGTGACCGCGGGATTGGCTGGAGGTGGAACTGTGTTCCTGGTTGCGTTCGAGGTGAACCCAGCCTGAGTGGCAGCTGCATTTTCCTGCGATTTGTTGGCCAGTACAAAGGCGGATGCCGGCAGCCCCCCGACTGTCTCGGCATCCGCTGCCTTCAACGCATAGGGCACGCTCAGCAGCAGGATGCGCGGCTGCTCCTCGACGCCGTGGATCGTTACACCCAGCCACCGCCCCTCGCCCGAGGTGAAAAGATCGAGCGGCAATCCCTCAGGCTTGGTGGCGCCGAGTTGAACGATGTAGTTGCCCTTTGTGTCCGCTTGAACGTTCTGGGTTTCCATCCACAGTGGTGCGCCGCCGGATTGGTCCGCATAGATAGCGAAGGTGACGCCTGCGATTCCGGTTATGGTCTTGCCTTGGGCATCGACGGCCTTGCCCGAAAAGTTGACCAGCCGCGGTACGACTGTTGATGGTAGAGAAACGGACTGCTGGGCATTCAGGAAGCCGCTAAGCAGCACAGTTGCCAAACTGGTAATGAGCAACTTTCGAGCAGAGATCATAACTCTCACCTTCTAGTTGGAATTTGCCGTGCTTGCACTTGCCGCGCTGCGATTTCTCTTAAATCGTCACGAGCGCCCTTGCTCGGCGGCCTGGCCTTTCTTTCCGATCTGTCCGGCGCTCTGAACCACCCCACCAGCACGGGCAGTAGCCTGCCGCAAGTGAGCGAAACCGCCAATAGCAAGGGGCTGAATCGTTGCTTAATTTTTCATGAATTTGTAACTGAATGATGGCAAATGAGATGCGCAGAAAACTTGGAAACCGGGGTAGAATCAGGGGATTTGTCGAAGCCCGATTGGGGCGGGTTTTCGCGCGCTACCTATGCCTATTACCTCATCGCAACGATTCCGCTTTGGCGACGGCTACGAGCTCGATCTCGGGGCCTACGAACTGCGATGGGATGGGCGTGCCCTCAGATTGCCGCGGATTCCGATGGAGGTGTTGAGGCTTTTATTAGAGCAGCGCGGGAATCTGGTTACGCGCGAGGAAATCATCGAACGCATTTGGGGACGGGAGGTGTTCGTCGACACCGACAACAGCATCAATGCAGCCGTGCGCAAGATTCGCCAGGTATTGAAGGATGATGCGGACGAACCTCACTTTATCCAGACTGTCCCCGCCAAAGGCTACCGATTCGTCGCCGCCGTGACCGAGATGGAGCGCACGCCGGAGAACTCATCGGCCTGTGTAGAAACGGTGGCCGCAGCCGAGGCAATGCGAACGCCGGAGGAGACGCGCCCAGATGAAGTCAGCCCAGACAAAATCAACGCAGATCAAATCAGCTCAGAACAGGCAAGGTTGGCGGCCGGGTCTCCGGCGGTCACGAAAGCCCCAGGATTGCGAATATGGGCAATCGGCTCGGCAATTGCGCTTCTCCTCGCTACTGCAATCGGGATCTATGCAGGCTGGTTCCGTCGCCCGTCCATTGCGCCTACTCCAACGAGAGTTCTGCTCGCGGTTCTTCCTTTCGAGAACCTCACCGGCGACCCAGGACAGGAGTACTTCAGTGATGGCCTGACCGAAGAGATGATCACTGAACTTGGGCGGCTTGACCCTGAGCACTTGGGAGTAATCGGCCGCACCTCGGTCATGCTGTACAAGCAGAACCCAAAGCCGTTGGACCAGATCGGCCGTGAACTGGGAGTGCAATACGTGCTTGAAGGCAGCGTCCGGCGCGATTCCGGCAATGTAAGAATCACGGCCCAGCTCATTCAGGTGAAAGATCAGACGCATGTCTGGGCAAGGCAGTACGATCGCGAGCTAAAGAACTTACTAGGCTTGCAAGCCGAGATCGCACAGGAAGTCACCGATGAAATTACGCTTACGCTAGGCGATCGGCGTGCGGCAACCGCAGCAAACCATTCTGCTGTCACACATGCCGCCACTTCGTATGAGGCCTACGATCTTTATTTGCAAGGCCGCTACTTCTGGAACAAGAGAACGGAGGCGGGATTCAAACGTGCCGCAGAGTACTTCCAGCAAGCCATCGCCAAAGATCCCAACTACGCTCCAGCCTATGCTGGTCTGGCCGACACTTTTGGATTGATGAGTACCTGGTATATCGCCCCGCAGGGTGAGTTCATGCCGAAAGCGCGTGCGGCGGCGCTCAAGGCGCTCGAACTCGACGAGACCCTGGCGGAAGCGCATACCTCGCTGGCCTTGATTGCGGAGAACTACGACTACGACTGGCGGACTTCCGAGAAAGAATTCCGGCGGGCCATCCAGCTTAATCCCGACTATCCGACGGCTCACCAGTGGTACGCCGAGTGTCTTGCCTGGCAAGGACGTTTCGAGGAAGCGTTCGCAGAAAGTGAGCGGGCGCGCCAATTGGATCCGATGTCGCTCATCATCGCCCGTGACCACTCGGTGATTCTGTACTACTCGCGGCAGTACGAGCGCGCCATCGCCCAGAGTCGGGGTGTGGGCGCCATGTCAGGCTCTGCCTTTGTGAGTGGAATACTTGGCCCTTCGCTTGTTCAACAAGGCAAGTTCGCAGAGGCGCTGACGGAAATTCAGGGCTGGGAGGACGAACCGTCCGTCTGGGCGATGAGGGCCTACGTGTATGGCCGTTCGCATCAGGCAAGGCGGCTTCAACATGCCCTGGCAAAATTTGAAGAACTCGCCCCTAAACTCGGTGTGTACCGAACCAGCGTCTCCTTGTGGGCCTACATTGGCTCGGACGCGGGTAAGGAAAAAGACAAGGTTCTTGCCCTCCTGCAAGAAGGATATCTGGAACGTTCTCCCGCTCTCACTGAGATCAAGGTGGATCCGAAGTACGATCCGCTGCGAAGCGACCCTCGTTTCCAGGCGTTGCTTCGGCAGGTGGGCTTAACCGACGAGCAGCACAAGAGCGACAAATAGCGGCAGTCCAAGACTCGCTCGAGCAAGCAGACAGTCGTCCAGCGATACTTCCGAATTGCCGATGACCTGCAGCAATGCCCAACACAGTGCGTCGGGCCAGTTCCTATTACGCTTTTGCGGGAACTTCTTCTTGCACCGCTTCTCTCGCGGCGTAATGGGAGCCGACGTACTCGTCGAGAATTTCGATGAATTCGGCGACGATGCGGTCGCCCTTCAGCGTGGTGAATAGGCGTCCGTCGACGTAGACGGGAGCTTTGGGCTCTTCGAACGTTCCCGGCAGCGAGATGCCGATGTTGGCATGTTTCGATTCGCCGGGGCCGTTGACCACACATCCCATGACGGCGAGTTTCATCTCTTCGACGCCGACGTAGCGGCCTTTCCACGACGGCATTTGCTCGCGCAGGTAGGACTGAATCTGCTCGGCCATCTCCTGGAAGAAGGTGCTGGTGGTGCGTCCGCAACCGGGGCAGGCGGTGACCTGCGGCGTGAAGCTGCGAATGCCCATCGACTGCAGAATCTGCTGCGCGACGCGCACTTCTTCGGTGCGATCGCCACCGGGCGCAGGCGTGAGCGAAACGCGGATGGTGTCGCCAATGCCTTCCTGCAGAACGACACCCATGGCGGCGCTCGAAGCGACCACGCCCTTGGCTCCCATGCCGGCTTCGGTCAGTCCCAGATGCAGCGGATAGGTGCAGCGCGCCGCGAGGGCGCGGTAGACGTCGATCAAATCCTGCACGCCGCTGACTTTCGCGCTGAGGATGATGTGGTCGGCGGGCAGGCCATATTTTTCGGCGAGCTCGGCGGAGTTCAGCGCGCTGACGACCATCGCTTCCATGGTGACTTCACGGGCGTCTTTGGGCTCGTCGAGGCGGGAATTCTCGTCCATCATGCGGGTGAGCAGCACCTGATCGAGCGATCCCCAGTTCACGCCGATGCGCACCGGCTTGTCGTATTTGACCGCGACTTCGATCATGGTGCGGAAATTGTTGTCGCCCTTGGCTCCGATGCTGGCGTTGCCGGGATTGATGCGGTACTTGGCGAGATCGCGCGCGCACTCGGGATACTTGGTCAGTAGCACGTGTCCGTTGTAGTGAAAGTCGCCGATGATGGGCACACGCCCACCCTGCTTGTCGAGTTGCTCGACGATGTGTGGCACGGCTGCGGCCGCGTCATCGTTGTTGACGGTGACACGGACCAGTTCGGAGCCGGCACGGGCGAGAGCCGCAACCTGCTGCACGGTGGAGGGAATGTCCGCCGTGTCGGTATTGGTCATGGATTGCACCACAACTGGTGCATCCGAGCCGACGCGCACACCCCCGACGACAGCCGTTACGGTCTTTCTTCGCTGAATCCCGCTCATGGGAGTGCGGTTCTGGCCATTCGGCGGTTGGATCGTAATCATATGGGAAACACTATTTTAACACGCAAAAACAGGGAGTCGGGACTCTGTGGCTGTCGGAATCAGCTCAATCATGGTGTCATGCTGAGCGCAGTCGAAGCATCCCTACGATTGCCACGGAATGCACCTCTAGGGCTTAAAGCCCGCAGCGGTGATGATGGCGCTTATCGCAGCGCTGGAAGCGCTGCGCCACCCCAAAACTGTGCAAGTCCAAAACTGTACAGACTCAAAACTGTACAGACTCAAAACTGTACAGACTCAAAACTGTACAAGCCTACCTCGAGGGTAGGGATGCTTCGATTGCTACGCTCAGCATGACAGGTCGACACGGCGCGACGTTTTAACCAGATCTTTAGCGTCAATCCCTTTTTGGGAGGCGAATTTTGTAACGAATACGCTATTCCTTGCACTATGCCCTTGGCGGATCTAGCATTAGGTTCCGCTGTTGGGAGACTATCCTGACTAATCCTCATCCGGTAGGGCGGAGTGCGCTGCCCCCATCCAAAACAGCATCGTTCGAGAAGGAGGTCGTCGAATGAATCACCGCATCAAAGCAAATCACACACAGAAGAAACCAGTCGCCATCCACCGCGATGATCCTGTCGCGCCGGCATGGCCGAGCTATCAAGGTACATCTCAATATGTTGGAACCAGTCCCAGCGGGCGGGTCACAGTTTACGTCGATCCGAGCCTGGGCGCGCAGGCGCAGCAGAATGCGCAAGACCTGGTGAACGATGCCGATCGCGTCGCAACCGCCAACGACGGCATCTTCGGGACCACGGGCGGTCCGGTCAGCGTCATCGTCTTTGCACTCGGCGGCAACACCGACGGAACGGGCGGCGCCGATCACGCGAGCTGCGATTACGTCACAGGAAACGCCATCGAGGTTGACGCCTCGTATGGAAATTCGGCACGGGTCTCCGGTTTGTTTGAAGCCGAACTCAGCGAGTGCTCGATGAATGGAAACCTGTGCGGCGAAAGCACCGGCGAAGCACTTTCGCGCTGGTGTGCGACGGTAATCAGCAACAACGCGCTGGTTGACTTCGCCACTGCGCCGCAGTGGGCGCAAGACAACATGCCCAACTGGGTTGACCAGACAGAAAATACTGACCAGGATGGCGACAGCATCGGCTGCGGGATGGCTTTCATCTCGTGGTTGCTCAGTCAGGGCTACGGGCTCGAGAAAATTGCTCCGGCGATGGTGAATCTGGGGGATTCGGGAACTCTAGCCCAGCTTTATGCGAACCTTACCGGAGATTCTGCTAGCAATGCGTGGCAGAACTTCCAGACCGCGATCCAGAACTTGCCGAACGGCGTCACCAATGACGATCCTTTCGGCGGGCTGGCTCAACCCATGCAGATGGCGCATATCGCTCCGCAGACGGCAGAAGTGGTCGGAAGGATTTTCGCGTCGATCGTCGCCGATCTTTCTGCAGGACGTCAACCGGAGCAGGTCATGGCCAACGTACGGGCGGCGATGGCTCCGGCGTCTCGACCGGTGGCCCCGGCGCTTTGCTCGCCTAAATCCCATCGGCTGGTTCGCGGAGACAAAGGCGGACACCGCGCGGGTAAGACAAGCAAGACGGCGTAAGAGCAAACAAGAGTGCACAAGAAAAACCGGCGGCTAATATTCAGCCGCCGGCTTGTTTTTACAGAAGAGGACAACTCAGGGGCAATCTTTTTAAGGCAATCGGTCCGCGAGGCCTGGGATGGTCTTCATTAGATCGTTGTAAATCACCATCACAGCAAACAGCACCAGGAAAACGAATGCTGCCTGATAGACGCGTTCCTTGATGTTCAGACTGATGTCGCGGCGCATCAATCCCTCGATCAGCAGGAAGAGGATGACGCCGCCGTCGAGGATGGGAATCGGCAGCAGGTTAAAGATGCCGAGGTTTAGGCTGATTCCAGCGGTGAGTTCCATCAGCGGAGTCCAGCCTTTTTGCTGCGCGGCATAGCCGGCGTCCTGCGCGATGCCGATCGGGCCGGAGATAGCGCGCAGAGAAATCTTGCGCTGGACCATCTTCTTGGCCAGCTCAAGAATCAGCAGCGAATATTTTTTATTTTGGTCGAGCGAGAGCCTAAGTGCTGCGGTGAAGGGAAGGGTCGTCACCTTGGTGACACCCTTGTTCACGAATCCTAGGCGATAACGTTGTTCTTTCGGATCTTCGGTCTGAGACAAGACCGGCTTCAATTGAAAGTTGAGCGTTTGGTCGCCGCGGGCGACGGTGAGATCGACGGGCTGATCTTTCGTCTGTTGCAGACTCTCAATCATTGCCTCGATCGAGGGCACGGGCTGGCCGTTCATCGAGACGATGCGGTCATCTTCCTTCATGCCGGCTTTGGCCGCGGGTAGACCGGATTCAAGCCGGCCGATGACGACTGGTTCTTCCGGAAACCATCCCACAGAGCCGACTTCGGAAGTCGTAACAGCCTTCGGGAGAAGGGTCTTCTCCATGGTCTGGTTGCCACGCTGGATCATGACTACGAGCGGCTGGTTAGGGCTGAGCCAAACCCGTGGCTGCACCTGCTCCCATGTGGGATCTTCGATGCCATCAATCTTGACGATGCGATCACCAGCCTGAACTCCGGCGCGGGCTGCGGGAGAATCCTTGCGCACGCCTTGCACGACTGCCGGCTTGTCCAGATAGATCGGGTACTCGTAGTGCACCATATACACCGTGGTGAGGAGAACGATCGCCAGCAGGATGTTCATCGTCGGCCCGGCAATCGCAATCAGGAAGCGGTGCCAGCGCGAGTGCGAGAGAAATTCCCGAGGATCGCCGGTGCGCTCGTCCATGGGATTTTCGCCGCTCATTTTGACGTAGCCGCCGAGCGGGATGGCGTTGATGCGATAGTCGGTCTCGCCCTTGCGGAAGCCGATCAGGCGTTTGCCAAACCCAATGGCGAACTGCTCAACCCGTACTCCCAGCCACTTGGCCACCGCGTAATGGCCGAACTCGTGGATCAGGATCATGAAGCCCAGAACCGCTGCTACCGCGACGAGTGACGTAAGAAAGTCAGCCATAATTAGAGGTACGTATTCTCCACCAAATTAGATTCCTGCGCTAAGCAAAAGATGTAGCTCGCGTACTTCCAGCTTTCCTGAGGTTTACGACCCGTTGACTAGCCCATTGGCGCGCCTCGGCGTCGGCGTCGAGCACCTCTCGAATAGACTCCAGCTTCCCGGAATTAGTTGCATTAAGGGTGTCTTCGATAATCCTGGGAATTTCATCAAACCGGATGCTGCCTTCCAGAAATGCGGCTACGGCTACTTCGTCGGCCGCGTTCAGAGCTACAGTCTTTGCGCCTCCGGCTTCGGCCGCCTCGTAAGCCAGGCGCAAACAAGGGAATTTTTTCAGGTCAGGGGGGGAGAAGTCCAGATGACGCAAGTTACTGACCGGAAAGCGCATATCCGACGGGATTCGCTCGGGATAGGTTAGAGCGTACAAAATCGGCAGGCGCATATCCGTCACCGAGAATTGAGCAAGTATGCTGCCATCCACAAACTCCACCATGGAATGAATTGTCGACTGCGGATGGACAATCACTTCCACTTTCCCGGGAGGCATGTGAAATAATCTGCACGCTTCGATGACTTCAAATCCCTTATTCATTAGAGTCGCGGAGTCGATGGTGATCCGCTTACCCATTTTCCAGGTGGGATGATTCAGGGCCTGCTCGACCGTGATTTCAGCAAATTTTGATACGGAAGTGTTCAGGAATGGGCCGCCAGAGGCCGTCAACCAGACGCGTTCGACTTCGTCCATGCGACCGCCGCGCAGGCATTGATGGACGGCGTTGTGCTCGCTGTCGATCGGGAGTAGAGGCTTGCCCTGCTTGCGGGCTTCGGCGGTGATGAGTTCGCCAGCGGCGACCAGGCATTCTTTATTAGCGAGGCCAACTGTCTTACCTGCTTTTACGGCTTCGTACGTTGCTTCCAGACCTGCCACGCCCACTATAGCGCTGACTACGAAGTCCGCCTCGGAGTGCGTCGCAACACGAACCGTTCCGGCGGCACCGTACACGACTTCGATCTCGTTCAGTCCTTCCTTTTTCAATCGTGAGCGCAGGGTGTCGGCGTCTCTCTCGGCGGCTATCGAAATGATGCGAGGATGCCAGCGACATGCTTGCTCAAACGCGGCCTCAAGGTTGCTTCCGGCGGCGAGGGCTACGATTTGAAAGCGATCGGGATAGGATTCGGCCACACTGAGCGTGCTGCGCCCAATTGAGCCGGTGGAACCGAGAATGGCGATGCGCCGCGTGGCTGGTTTAGGGCTGGACACGAATCTTTATATTTTACAGGCTTCTGCTTTTTGTTTGGGGGGAGGCGGCGCGAGGCTACGGCATGACACGCCAAGCTGCATAGTACCACAGCACTGGAGCGGCAAAGAGAAGGGCATCAATGCGGTCGAGCATGCCTCCATGACCGGGGAGAATCGAGCCGGAATCTTTCACATCGGCGCCGCGCTTGATCAGCGATTCGACCAGATCGCCGAGCTGCGCGGCGATATTCAGCATGATCGTGAGAAGGATGACTGTGCTCATCGACGGCACTTCCGATCCGTACATACCGTCGGGGCGTGTGATTAATCCAGCCCGCAGCAGAGCCATGCTGATCTGCTCGGCATGGGCGAAGAGCAGCCATCCCACAGCAATGCTGGCTATGAGCGAAGCGATCGCCCCTTCCCACGTTTTTTTGGGGCTGATGCGCGGCGCCATCAGATGGCGTCCGATCGACTTACCGACGAAGTAGGCGAATATGTCTCCAGCCCAGACGACCAATAGAAGATAGAGCAGCAAAAACGCGCCGGCCCATTGCTGGCGAAGTTGGACCAGCATCCCCATTGGCAGGGCGATGTAACAGAAGGCAAACACCGACGCGGCGGCTGCGGGATATCCAGCGCGCAAGTTTTCAGCGCGCATAGCGCGCGTCAGAAAGACAAACGGAACGATCGCCGCGGCGAAAGCCAGAATCACCAGGAACTTTCCCACAGAAACAAGCGCAGTTTCTCCTTGCGCGGTGAGAGCCAGCATCAGGAAGAAGAGTGCGGCGAACACGTGCGTCGGCCATGCCATCGGCTGCACGCCGTACGACTCCGTGAGCTTCAGGAATTCGTGAATCGTGAGCAGAGCGACGATTGCTGCCACGATAGCCAGCATCCAGACCGGCGCACGAAGGATCAGCGCCAGCACAATCGGTATCAGGACGACCGCGGTCGCGATGCGTTTGAGCAAGGGAAGTGTGATGGCTGCGATGTGAAGCGCCAATTATAAACAGAAGTTCTCAGTTCTCGGTTGTCAGTTCTCAGTCAACAACACCGGCTGTCACTGAGAACTGGGAACTGAGAACTAGTTTGGGGCTAAGAGTTTGAAGAGTGGCTTTCGCCGTGGTTCAACCCGCCATAACGCCGTTCGCGCTTCTGATATTCGGCGATGCCTTCGAGCAGATGCAGGCCGCGAAAATCCGGCCAGAGGGTTGGCGTGACATAAATTTCGGCGTACGCCAGCTGCCACAGCAGAAAGTTGCTCAGCCGCATCTCGCCCGAAGTTCGCACCACCAGATCTGGGTCCGGAAGATGGCGCGTGTACAGATGCCGGCTGACGAGGTCTTCATCGATGTGCAGATGATCGATGCCGCCGTTCTGCGATGCGGCTGTGACCATGGAGCGAAAAGCGTCGACCAGTTCGCTGCGCGCGCTGTAGTTGAGCGCCAGCGTTAGAACCATTCCGGTGTTACGTTCCGTAGCCTCACGCGCCCACTGCATGCGTTCCTGCACATCGAGTGGCAGTTCGTGCTGGCGGCCAATGTATTCCAGGCGAATATTGTTGTTATTCAGCGTGGGCACTTCAGCCTTCAGATACCGGCTCAAAAGGCGCATCAGGAAGTCAACCTCGCTGGTGGGCCGCTTCCAGTTTTCCTCGGAGAACGCATAGAGGGTGAGCGCGGGGATATGAATGCGTGCCGCGGTTTCGACCGTCGAGCGCACAGCCGCGACCCCGGCGCGATGCCCGGCGACGCGCGGCATGTGGCGGCGTTTGGCCCAGCGCCCATTGCCGTCCATGATGATGGCGATGTGCTTGGGAAGCCGGCCCGGATCGAGATGCCGGTAAACTTCCGCTTCTTTGCGGTCGAGCCCGACTGGTATCCGCGAAGCTACTTTGTCCTGCAAAGTGGTCATCCCGATATGAGGCTAACACAGCGGGGAAGGGGATGCAATGACAGGAAGGGTGTGATTGTGTGGCGCGGATACTCCTGTCCGCGAGCCTTTGACCTTGCTGCGAGCTCCGCTCGCTGGACAGCCGAGGGCGGCTGTCCCCACATTAGAGTTTTCCAGAAGAGCACATACGTCTTACTTCGCCTCTTCCGGCACAATCTTCAATTCCACCTTATCTGTATATCGCACCACGGTGAGCGTCGAGCTCACGCCTACGCGCACGTCGGTCAGCAAGCGGTGCAGATCATCCACGCCGGCCACAGGTTTGCCTTCGAGTGCGACGATGACGTCTCCTTCGCGGAGGCCGGCGCGCTTGGCCGGGCTGGCATCTTCGACTGAGAGCACCAGCGCGCCTGTCTCTTTCGGCAGATCATAGAAGCGCACCACGCGGCGATGCACCGGAACGGTCTGGGCCGAGACGCCGATGTAGCTGCGCCGGATGCGTCCATCGCGCAGCAGGCGGCTGGCGACGAACTTCGCCGTGTTGATGCCGATGGCAAAGCAAATCCCTTGCGCTGGCAGAATCGTTGCCGTATTCACCCCGACCACGCGTCCAGCGGAATCGACCAGCGGCCCGCCAGAGTTGCCGGGGTTGAGCGACGCGTCGGTTTGAACCACGTCGTCGATCAGGCGTCCGGAATAAGAACGCAGCGAACGCCCCAGCGCGCTGACCACGCCTGCGGTCACCGTCGATTGAAATCCGTAGGGAGCGCCGATCGCAATGACGACCTGGCCCACGCGCAGGCGCTGGGAATCTCCCAGTGCGGCTGCGGCCAGACTCGGCTCGTCGAAGCGAGGTTCATCAACGCGGATGACTGCTAAATCGCTTGCCGGATCGTCGCCGATGAGCGTGGCGGGCATGTGGCGGCCATCGGCCAGCGTGACCGCAATGCGCGCGGCATCGTGCACCACATGGCTGTTGGTGATGATCAGGCCATCGGGAGTGAAAATGAAACCTGAGCCTCCGCCGCGGTGTTCGCGCGGCTCGCCCGAACGGGAGCGTCCAGCTTTTTGATGAACCTCGATATTCACCACCGACGGGCTGATGCGCTCGACCGCCCTCGTGACGGCAGTCGAGTAGGCGTCGAGCAGGGAAAGGTCAGCCGAAGCGGCGTCGCCGGAAAACATTTGATGGCGAGGCGCATCGCCCGCTCCAGAGATTTCCTCAATTGACGTAGTTGTCGGATTTGCCCACGAATCGTCTGATCTTGCTTCCAGGTTCATGCTGGATAGATGACGGTCGATCTAGGTTGGATTCACGCTGCAGAGCTTCACTCCGCCGGACAGCAGGGGGCGGCTGTCCCCACATGAGCAATTTCGCTTGGAGGTCCAAAGAAAAAAGGCCGGGACCAGAGGATGGTCCCGGCGAGTGAGTTGGTGGTTGCCCGGATAAAATCGTAGGTTTCAGGGTTTCAATGTGAAGCTGTGCAGCACGATATGGAAACTTTGAAACCTGGCCTTTTAGAAACTTTGTTTACGCAGTCCGTCTCGGCCGCACCGTCAGATCCCGCACCTGAGTCAGGATGCTCGACATCTGCATCCCGTTCAGTTGTGAGACAAACGGCAGCAACTCCGCGATGAACTGGTCCTTCATCAATTCCATCACTTCTTCCTGACGGGTGCGTTCCCCGCCGCTGAGCAGATCGGGCACGGTGACCTCCAGTGCGCGCGCCAGCCGTTCCAGGGAAGACAGCGTAGGCGTGGCCTTCTCGTTCTCAATTTTCGAAACGTAGGTGCGCGGAACGGACATGCGTCCGGCCAATTGCCGCTGGCTGAGCCCGTTACGCAGGCGCAGCGAGCGGATTGACGTGGCCAGGTTCAGATGTCCGCGTCCGTTGCCGGGCATGGGCATCATAACCGGAGGAGCTACTTCAATGGGCTCCGGCTCGGGTTCCTCGTCAAGCGACGCGTGGCAGCGACGGCAATTGTTGTTGTGGGTGCGGAACTGAACCAGCAGGCAATGATCGCAACGAACGACTTCCCGTGAATCTACCGGGGCAAGGGTCGTAGCCATTCGAGTTGTGGGAGTGCCAGAGCGGGCTCTCCTTACAGCCTAAATCTTGGAACAGGAATGACTTGGGGGAGCATTCCTGTTGGCAGAGTCAATCTGCGGCATGTGCCCTGTGGAAGTCAACAGAAAAATGCACAAGAAACGCGGCAGCTGTCTGACGAAGGCGGAATCAGTCGGGCGAAACGGAGAGAAATACGCGAAATCTATGGATGCGATGAGAATCGATCGCGAATCGGCACGGTGTTTACTAACTGAGTTCTCCTTTTGAGTTCGACGGATGCAGCTTTGAGTGATATCGCCTAATTGCGTCAATTGACTCTTACTCTCCAAAGGGAAGGGGAATTCCAGAGTTGAAGGGCAATGGTGTATACCAACGGCAAAATGCTCCCTCCGCCTCGGGAACGCAGCGTCGACCGCCTGAGAGGCGGTTGTGGGTGCCAGAGATCATCAGAAGCCCTATGGCCTGGAAAGTGCGCCCAAAATTCACCGACTTAGCAAAACTTTTCCCTCCCAACCATTGATTATTCCCCGGCATCTTTGACAGTCACTGTACGTGGAAACCGGCTTTTGATAACCAAAGCAGAACGGGGCAGTTTCCCCGACTGGAGGGGCCTATTTACAATTCATATTTCATCAATTCATGTTTCATCCTGCTTGCGTTGTTGGGCTTGTCAACCCTAGGTTGGACACAAGATGAGCCCCACGCGATCGTCTTACGATCGAAGTGGCATGCTTCTGTCCCGCCGCTGAGCCAGCTGCTTCCTGTGCCTCCGAATTCTGCGAGCGCTGGTTCGGTGGAACCGGAGGAAGAAGACCAGCCATCGCTTCGCGGCCTGACACCCCCGGCTGACTCCGGACTCCAAGCGGGAGACGATGATTCGACCGCGAACCCGCTTGCACCATTCTCGGCGACTTCGGGCCTGAATATCCTCGGGCTGGGCACGGGATTTTCCGGCTATTCGCCGCAAGCGAGCGTTCCTGATACCAATGCCGCTATTGGCCCCACACAGATTGTCGAGTGGGTGAACGAAGCTTTTGTAGTGCTTAATAAATCCAACGGTCGCGTGGAGTATGGTCCTGCCAACGGAAATACCCTGTGGCATTCACTGGGCGGACCATGCGCAACGCACGACAACCTTGATCCTATTGTTCAGTTCGACAAGCTGGCGAAACGTTGGGTCATGATGATGCCCGTCTTTCCTGAGCCTTCCTACTTCTGTGTTGCGGTTTCCAGCGGCTCCGACGCGGTGAATAGCAGTTGGAATCTCTACGCCTTTGAGGAACCGGGCGGCAACCCATTATGTGGTGGTTGCAGACCAGATCCGGATTACCCGAAATGGGCCGTCTGGCCCGACGGTTATTACGTGAGTTACGTGCAGGGAGGTGTGAACGAGACTTACATCGGCGCAGGCGTCTGCGTGGTCGAACGAACTGCCATGCTGAAGGGTGCAGCAGGCGCCAAGATGCAATGCTTTACACAGACCGGCACGGATTACGGAGCCATGCTGCCTGCGGATGTCGATGGCACCACCCCGCCTCCTTCCGGCTCTCCGGAATACTTCATGGCGTTCGACTATAACGATCAGTCGCTCGACATCTGGAAATTTGTTGTGAACTGGAGTAATCCCTCTCTGTCGAAGTTCACCGGTCCAACCAACATTCGTGTCGCCGCTTTCGCCGAGCCGTGTGGGGAAACCCGAACTGAAGTTACCTATACAACGGGACACTGCATCCCGCAGGCTGGCACGTCGGAACGAATTGATTCTTACGGCGACCGTCTCATGTATCGACTCGCCTACCGCAACTTCGGCAAGTATGCGTCACTGGTCGCGAACCAGACTGTAAGTATCGGCAACGGCACGTCGCAAACTGGCATTCACTGGTACGAATTGCGCAATAGTGGCAGCGGCTTCGGCCTGTATCAGCATGGTACGTACGCTCCCGACCCCAATTATCGGTGGATGGGCAGCATCGCTATGGACAAAGCGGGCGACATCGGACTAGGTTATAGCGTCTCTGGCGGTGCAATGCATCCCTCCATTCGGTATACGGGCCGCGTATCCAGCGATCCGTTAGGGCAAATGGAGAGCGAGTTTGACGTGCTGTCTCATGCCGGTGTTCCGCTCGGTTCCCAGACCACCACTTTCCATTGGGGCGATTACTCCAGCCTGGCCGTCGACCCCAGTGACGACTGCACGTTCTGGTATGCCACGGAATATATTCCGAGTTCGAGCAGTCCCAACAATCACTGGGCTACCCGCATCGCATCGTTCAAATTTCCGGCGTGTAAGTGAACTAATCTTCAAAATGGGGAAGCCGATGAGCAGCCTTGGGGTTTCTTCCACTGAGACGCGTCAACTGATTGTGGTTGCCCCTGATGTTTAACGGTAGCAGATCGGTTAGAGCGAGTTTCCGATAACGCCGCACCGAGCTTCGCAAACTGACCCGCCGATTTCACCTGACTGTGAGGCCAATCACTAATGATTGGCGTAACATCTCTATTACACTCGTCTGTGCCTTAGATCATTGAAAGAAGGCAATACTCTCGCATCTGGAGTCAGGAGCATTCATAACGATGAACGAAGCCAAAACCAGAGCAGAAGCCTGGGAACTCTTAACTGAGTTCACCCAATCCGAAAGCCTGCTCAAGCACGCTCTGGCCGTTGAGGCCTGCATGCGCGCCTACGCACGAAAATTCGCGGTTGCCGCAAGCGACAGCTCGAATCAGGAGCGCGAATGCGAAGGGCGCGACCTTGGTCATGCCGTAAACGCGATAACAAATGTGAGGGCTTTAGCTCCTGAGGGCCTCAGCTCCGAAGAGCTTTGGGGCATCGTCGGGCTGATTCATGACTTCGACTACGACCGCTGGCCCAGCCTCGACGAGCATCCCTACAAAGGCAACGCTATCCTGAACGAGCGGGGATGGCCCGAGGTCATCACGCGCGCGATCATGTCGCACGCGGAATACAGCGGGGTGACACGCGATTCGCAGATGGAGAAGGCGCTGTTCGCCTGCGACGAGCTCGCGGGATTCATCACCGCGGTGGCGTTGATCAAGCCGGGAAAGTCGCTGGCCGAAGTCGACACCAAGTCGGTGCGAAAAAGAATGAAAGACAAAGCCTTCGCCCGCAAGGTGAACCGCGACGACATCATCAACGGCGCTGCCGACTTGGGCATTGATTTGGATGAGCACATCGCGTTCTGCATCGAAGCCTTGAAGCCAATCGCGAAAGAGTTGGGATTGGATGGTAGCGCAGTTAGTCGGACCTCGGACCCTGGACTTCAGACCTCGGACCACTAACGACGGACCACTGACTGCGGCCCTCAGACCGCAGCGATCAGTAGTCGGGCTTCGGTGTAATTAGCGAGATATCAGACCTCGCCGTCAGACCTCAGCTACGGACCAATTCCGGGCAGCAATCTTGCTGCCGCCAGCGAGATGTTCTTCAAATAAGTCTGAAGTCTGACGGCCGATACCTGAGGTCTGACGCCCGAGGTCCGAAGTCTGATTCAGATGCCCTGTGCTAATATCTGCTGGCATTTCTGGATAATTTCAGGATACAAAGAGAGCCAGCCGTGGTTTGCATCAAGTGCGCTGCCAGTCTTCCAGATAAAGCTCAGTTTTGCCTGAAGTGTGGGCAGCCGGTGAGCCTTCCCTCGAAGGTCGCCTCTTCTGCCAAAACAGATGCAGACAAAGAGTCTGCTCCGGTTGTTGAAATCATTCCTCCGCCGATACCACCACGTCCGCGGCGCAAGCGCCGCGTAGTTTTTTGGATTTTCCTGGGGATAGTCGTCGGGGCGATAGTGTGGGTGGTAGGCAGCGACAATCCTTACGCGCAGGGAGTTCAGGAACTAGTGGGATGGAAGCACGATCAAATCATCCTCGACACGCCATTTTCTGTAGGTGCGCACACCTTCCGCTACTACAAATTCAATTTGCCGGAAGGTTCGGTGAATGTGGCCATGGTGGGCCAGTTCAGTGCTTCGGGCGATGGAAATAAGAACAATCGTAAGGATGCTGACAGCAAGGATACCGACAACAACATCGAGGTCTACGTTCTCAGTGAGCCCGCGTTTACCGTCTGGCAAAACGGATATGCGACCAGTTCGGTTTATGAGAGCGGCAGAGTGTCGCAGGGGACCGTGCAAGCCGAGATTCCAGCGGGAGCTGGAATTTACTATCTCGTATTCAGCAACAAGTTTGCGCCGAAGAGCGCGAAGAACATTAATGCCGACGTCGTGCTGCGCTATAAAAGTTGGCTGCCGGACTGGTTCCGGCGCATGAAAGACCGCTTCTGGAACTGGCTAGGGCTGTGAAGATCAAACCCTGGCAACGGATTTGCACGGATCTACACAGATAGTAATCAAAATCTCTGAGGATCCGTGAAAATCCGTGGCCGATTTTTCTTGCAGTTCTACCGCATTGTTTCTTCGATTTCTGAAATCCAGTCGGGGCGTTTGAGCACCTCGCGCGGCTTGGGGCCGTCGGCGGCGCCCACGATGCCATCCTGTTCTGTGAGATCAATGATGTGCGCGGTATTATTCTCTCGAAATAATGACGTTGGTATGGGAATGGTTCTCCGATACTCGAACATCGGTCTCGTTGTCGGAATCTGAACTAGAGAAATCGCCATCGTCATCTTGCGTCCATTTGGGTGGGGCCAAACAGCCTTTGATTTGGTTCCTCAGGTCATCTGCGTCAGTTTCGGCATGCATTCTACAGAAAAGGTCATGGCCGATGATCGTGCAATGGTCGGCACCTGGAAGGACGAGGGTTGAGTCACAGTCTCCTTGTATACACTTTGTCCCCTTAATGTCCTTAAATCGATGATCCGCGCTGCTAATCGCCTTATTGAGAGTCGAGCAAAAACTCCCAGCCGCGTCGGTACCCCTGTCATTCTTGCTGTAGTCTGCAGGGGAGTGCCCACAGGATTCATCGTTCGTTTTATAACAGTCGACGATCCACGCGGCTCGCTCCGGGCCAGGAAGGTAGTAAGGAGGGATCGGGGGATTTTTAACGAAATAACTCGCGAGCCATTGAGCCTGGGCAAGGGTGATGTGTAGCTGATCGCGCATGAGCCGGATTCCGATACGGTCCGCCGTCATCTCGCGTCCCCAATCGTCGTGGCGGTAGACAACTGCGGCCACGACATCTCCGCTGGAGTGATGCCCACACTCATGCGCATATGTGAAAAGCTGTAGGAGGGCGGGTTGCGAACTAAATGACGGGCCGAATATGATCACGGGGGCTCCGTTCTGTATTGTGGACATGGCGGAATCGCTGATCGCTCCGCGGCCACTAAGAACAAGAACGCCGTTGGCGTCGGTGCAGTGCACGACAAGGCCGCCGACCGTCGGATTAGGGACATATTGCGCGAAAGCGCATGCGAGCGGACCGAGCAGGTACACGAAGAAAAGCAAGCGTCTCATTTTGCGCCTCGTTTTTTAGGTAGCTGGATACGATCGGCGTCAAAAATAATCAACGAGGGTATGATTGTAAAGATTACTAGCGGGTTAGGTTACCAATAAGTTGACTTATGAATCGTGACATTCACGAAGCGATTCGTTACGCCCTCGGGATATAAGCTGCAGTTTCATCATAAGGATCCGATAAACCGGCTTTCTCTTCCATCGCGTAGTGCTTTATCTCATCGACTCTTCGATTTCTGAAATCCAGTCGGGGCGTTTGAGCACCTCGCGCGGCTTGGGGCCGTCGGCGGCGCCCACGATGCCGTCCTGCTCCATCAGATCGATCAGGTGCGCGGCGCGGCCATAGCCGATGCGCAGGCGCCGCTGCAGCAGGGAAGTTGAGGCTTTGCCGAACTCGATCACCAGCTTGACGGCGTCAGCGTACATGGGATCGTTTTCAGCGTCGCTGTCTTCGCTGGGACCTCCATCGTTGGTGCCGATCGCAGGCTCGTTGACATCTTTGGGCGCTTCGAGGAACTGCTGCTGATATTCAGCCATGCCCTGCGCCTTCCAGAACTCGACCACGGCCGCGATTTCTTTTTCCGTGACAAACGGAGCATGCAGCCGGTGCACGCGCGCCGAACCGGAGGGCAGATAGAGCATGTCGCCTTTACCAAGCAGCGCTTCAGCGCCGTTCGCGTCGAGAATTGTGCGCGAGTCCACTTTCGTCGCTACGCGGAAGGAAACGCGGGCAGGGAAGTTGGCTTTGATCAATCCCGTGATCACGTCAACGCTTGGCCGCTGCGTCGCCAAAACAAGATGAATGCCCACGGCGCGCGCCATCTGCGCCAGGCGCGTGATCGATTCCTCGACGTTGCTGGAGTCGAGCATCATCAAGTCGGCTAATTCGTCGATGATGATGACGATGTAGGGAATCGGTTTTTCTTCAGAGCCCTCGTCAAACAGACTCGGCGTGTCGCCCTGATCGAATAGCCGATTGTACTGATCGATGTTGCGAACACCTTTGGCAGCGAGCAGCTTTAGGCGGCGTTCCATTTCACGCACCGCATTGCGCAGGGCGTTGGCTGCGAGCTTCGGCTCGGTGATGATCGGCGTATAGAGGTGCGGAACGCCTTCGTAGTTGCCCAGTTCGAGCCGTTTCGGGTCCACCAGAATCAACCGCACCTGATCGGGCGTCGCTTTGTACAGGATCGACATGATCATGGCGTTGATCGCCACGCTCTTGCCCGTGCCGGTCGATCCGGCGATCAGAAGGTGCGGCATGCCAGTCAGTTCGGCGGTGACGATACGGCCATTGATGTCCTTGCCCATCGCTAGGGTAAGCTTCGTCTTCGAGCCCATGAATTCCTGCGACTCGATGTTCTCGCGCAGCCAGATGATCTCGCGCTGGCGGTTCGGCACCTGAATTCCGACGGTGCTCTTGCCCGGCATGCGCTCGACCAGGATGCTTTCAGCTTTTAGAGCCAAGCAAAGATCGTCGACAAGATTGGTGATACGGCTGTATTTGATGCCAGCTTCCGGCTTGAACTCGAACGTGGTGACAACCGGGCCGGGATTAATTTGCGTGACTTGGCCGTGCACGTCGAACTCGGCGTACTTCTCGGTCAGAACCTGCGCCAGCAACTTGAGTTCGTCGGCGTCGACGGCTTGTTGTTCGTCGGGACGCTGCAGCAGACTGCTTGATGGCAGTTTGTATCCGCCAGCAATGCGCGGCATGGTGGTTTTGGCTTTGTGACCGCTATCGGCGCGCTCCGAAACTTCGGGATCAGGGATCGCTTCTTCGGGGCTTTCGGCCGAGAGCGAATCAGCGAGAATTCCGCCAGAAGAAGTCGAGCTGCGCTCGACCGGACGGCCGGAGGCTGCCGTCCCCACACTTTCCTCCGCCATCATGCGCTCGATGCCGGTGCGGCGAGATTCAACCGTCGCAGCAGGCTGAGCCACGGATTGCTGCGGGCGCGATTGGATTAGCTGTGTCTTCACCACCGGCTTCGCGATCCGGCGCTGATCCAGTTCCTTCTGCTGACGACGCTTGGTACGCTCTTCCTGCCAGTCTTTGCAGCGATTCCACAGCGCGGTGATGAAGGCGAACCGCGTGGGTGCCCACAGGCGAATTGCTGAGAACGAGAACGCCGTCGAAAGATAGAGTGCGACGGCGAGAATCGTGGCACAGACGATATATGCGCCAACCAAGTTCAGATAGTGAATGAGGAAATCGCCGACCACCCGACCGAGCAGACCCTCGATCGGAATTACGCTCTTCCAGCGAAAATGTCCTGGCAGAAGCGCCAACATGGCAGGAATAAACATGACCAGCCAGATTCCGCCCAGAGTTTTTGCCAGCGGCGATTGCACCTTCATCGAGCGGAACCAGCGCGCCCCGAGCGTCGCAGGAAAGATCAGTAGAAGGAAAGCGCCAACACCGAAGAATTGCAGCAGCGCATCAGCCGTGTAGGCGCCGACTACCCCGATCCAGTTACGGGCCGCGTGAGAACCGGTAAGAACCGAAGCGCTGTTCCATGAAGGATCGAGCGGAGAATACGAAACCAAGGCAAGGAAAAGGAGGAGCGCGGAGACGCACATCAGGAAGCCGACCAGCTCATTGAGCCGCCGGTTGCCGGTGGGCACGAAAACGGTCGCTAGGAAATCCATGTAAGCCGGAAGACACACCAAGTGAAGCGAAAGCTCCCGGTGCCGCAATCGGCCAGAGCCTTTACATTATGCCAAGAAGAACAGATTGGGACAATGACGGAAATTCGGGATAGTTACTCACTCAGCTTCCCAGAGTATCGCTGGCCTCAGCGTTTACATCCTTTCGCCAAGATCGAAATCACCTTCCGTACAACAGGAAGCCGCACCTTTCAATTCAATATTAGTGCCATGTGAACCCCTCACTTCCGATGCGAAACTTGGCTGCCTAACGCATACTCGGTGAGAGGGCCGAATTTCTTTTTCTCAGCGTAAAGGCGCCACCGGCGAAAGACGATGCGCAAGCTGGCCATCACAGGAATCGACAGATAAATTCCGAGGATGCCCGCGACTTCGCCTCCGGCCATGACTCCAAAAATCGCAGCCAGAGGATGCAATTCCATACTTTCGCCCATGATGCGTGGCGAGGAAACGTAATCCTGAATGAGACGCCAGATGCCCATCACGATCACCAGCGCCAACCAGTGCTGGTAGCTCGTCAGCAGTGCGACGCTGATGATAATGAGCGCCGCCGCCAGCGGTCCGACCACCGGGACGAACTCGAGCAGGCCGCCAATCGTACCCAGCACCAAAAAGTATGGAACGCCCATAATCCACAAGACGACGGAGTAGGCGACCAACGTTAATGCCGCTAGCGTCAGTTGCGCTCGAATGAAGTGGGCAAGCATTTTGTTCAAATCGTTGAGGACGTTTTCCAGAAACTCACGTTGCGGCCGTGACTGAATCGTGGAAAGCAGGAAGTCGCTGAAGGAGCGGCCATCTTTCAGGAAAAAGATCGACAGAAGAGGCACCACGAAAAAAAGCCAAGCCTGTTTGGCGACATCGGCAACGCGGAGACCAACGCGCTGGGCCAGTTGCTCGATATCCTCGCCGTGGCTGGCCAGAAACGATTGTACCAATTCGGTGCTCTTCTCGTTCCAGCCATGTTCATGGCCAAGTTGAGTGGCGATCTGACCGGAGCTTAGTTGTGAGAGAAGGTCGGGCAGCGATTTCCCCAGGCGAGTGCCTTCGCGCGTCACTTTCGGCCCGACTGCCACGAAAAATACCACCACAAGGACAAGCAGCAGGATATAGATCACCGCGATCGCTCGCCCGCGTCCCTTCAGGATTTTTTCCAGGTTGCTGACCAGCGGACTCATCAGGTAAGCGAAGAAGATGGCAAACAAAAAAGCCATCAGCGTGGCGCGCGCGACGTAGAGAAATCCTAAACCGAGCGCGAACAGCAGCACGGTGACAATCGCACGCGCGGTACGTGAGTCAGCTAGCAGCAATAGACTTTCCAGGTGTGGTCTCGATTCCGCCGCCGGACCGGGGAAAATTAGTCCCGGACGACTTCCGTATTATCGGCAGGAATCGCCACCCGTATGAGTTTGAACTGATCCTGAGAATCCACCCAAAGGGACCATTCGAAATTTTCGCCTGTAAGATTCAGCCGCAGCAGCTCGCGCTCTGCTCCGCGAATGGAAACTTTTTCTTTGCCCACCAATTCCATGCGGACGCGCAGTGAATTGCGGTCCTGCGGCACCAGGACTCCGAATTCCACCGGACCCTGCTGGCACTTGAAACTTCCAGCCTCGGATTTACAGTCAGCAGCAAGGTACTTCCACACGAGAACTTCCCGCTGAATGAAAAAATTGTTGTCGAGAACCATGGTTGTGATGGGCATCAGAAACGGTTGCTCGGTAGTCTTGGCTGTGCCCGGGGCAGTGATTTTCTCGATCAGGAAGTCGTTGTTCGGCAATACGGTCAGAGAGCCGCCCGGATTCTGGCTCCATTCATAGCGCAGCAACTCACCGCTGGAAGTGATTTCCAGGTCGGACTTCTGGCTAGTCGGATCGTCGCCGACGTTTTGCTTGAGCTGCGATTTGATGACGCTGGCGCCGTTTTGCTGTTCGATTTTGAAAGTCTCGGTGATCACGCGCTGGCCCTTGATGAACACACCGAACGAACCCGAGTCGACCACCTGCGCACCGCTAGGCTTGCCCTTGTCTTTCTTGTCGTCCTTGCCTGCAGCTACTGATGCAAGGGAAGAGGCTAGTACGAAGGTGACAACCCAGCGCATTCCAGTTTCCAACTTCACTCGACTTCTCCTTGCTCGGTGCGGATGTCGATCCCTTTCAGGCCTAGGGCTTGCTCGATCTCTGCCGCTATCGCTTCTACCGTACGGCTGCCGGTTTCGATGTTCAACGACGCTTTTAGGTAACTTGCGCGCCGCGATTTGTACAGCTTGCGAAACTGCTCCATGTCCCGTAGTAACGGACGTTCCGCTCCGGTCTCTTCTGCTTGCTTATTGCATCGCTGCCACAACTCTTCCACCGGGGCGTCTAGAAAAACCGTTCGCACGTCGGCCGCTTTGAGCAGAGCCACGTTCGCTTTCTGCGCGAATGCACCGCCGCCCAAGGCGATGATCCGCGAAACTCCGCCACGCAACTGCTCGAGTGCCTGCTGCAGTGCCAGGTTCTCGGCACGCCGGAACGGATCTTCGCCTGAATCACGAAAAATCTCTGCGACCCGGCGCCGTTCGTGCTGCTCGATGCGGTCGTCCAAATCTTCAAAGATCCAATTCAGCCGCTGTCCCAAGGCGCGGCCTACACTACTTTTTCCGGCGCCCATGAAGCCGACCAGAAACACGGCGGTACTCGAAGTCGAAGTACGCGACTTATTCACAGGTCGCATACCTGCACGTTTCCGAGCGCTGGCTTTCTTCTTACTGTGCGTTCGGGAACGATCCGAATTTCTTTTCGTTGCGATTGTTGGAGCGCGCTATCTTGGAGCGCGTTTTCTGAGGTGGATTTTACCACTGAAGCTGCGCAGTACCACGGTCGAAGAGACAGCCGCGCGACCCATGGTACCCATGAAGGCACGTCCCTCCTGAATGGCAAACCAAGTGTGCGTTTTCGGCTGGAGAGGAATATCGTCGCGCACCTCGCCCCTGACGGAGCGCGCCATCACGTCAGCTGAAGTTCCATCCGGCACGATAGCGTCGATGTCGCCGCTGTGGCTGGTGAGGCGGTATTCGCCGCTGTGACCGAAATCTCCGGTGTAGCTGATCCGGCCGCTGGTCGAGATGACCTGCACCAGCGATCCGTTGACCTGATCGAGAATTACTTCACCGCTGAGAGAATCCACTTCCACGTGCCCGTCCTGCACGTTGGTCAGAGTGACTGGGCCACTCACGGTTTTCACATGCACATGCGCATCACTGATGTCGCGCACGTTGACCGTGGCTGCAGCGCCTTCCAGAGTTACATCTCCGCGCAGTTTTTCCGCGCGCAGAGGTCCGGTGGAAGAGTGAAGCGTAACGCTGGCGTCGACTGGCACAAAAATTTCGTAATCCACGCGTCCGGAAACAGCGTCAGCTCCGGGCAGCAGATGAGACTGCACTTCGACGCGATTTCCGCTCTGGCTGTTATCGACTTCAACTTTGTCCGAGTGCAAAATAGCGTTGATAACGACAGTGTTGCCGGTGGAAGGCCCCACGGAGATCGAGCCGTAGGGATTGTTGACCGACACTCCCGCCCTCGCTCCCACGTTGAAGTGATATTCCTTGCGGCTTTCGGCGAGCGCCGTTTGGAAGATCAGGGTTACGCCGATCAGCGCGCCCATGGCTACGATTTTAATTGTGCGCCCGCTCATATGACTCCCCAAGGTTCCTACATTATGGCAGAGAACGGTCCATCGCCAACTCGAAAAGCATAGCTTTTTCCTGATAGGCCTCCATCAGGGAGCGGCGAGCTTCTTCGTCGTTCGGATTGGCGGCTACGGTGCCTTTCGCGTCCTGGATGTATTCATTGACGCGGCGGAGATCGTCTGCGTATTGCGCCTTCGTTGCCGGAGACAGTTGGGCGATCTCCTGCAGGAGGTCGTCGTCGTTCAAGCCTGCAATAGCCGCGTCTGAGACGGGCACGGCAATCACCGGTGGATTAGGGTTGCTGGCGACTTGCGCTGGCGAAAAGGCCTGCTGACGCACATAAAGTCCCACGGCGACCAGAAAAACCGCTGCCGCGGGAACCATCCAGCGCGCCCAACCCCAACGGCTTCCGAGCGACGGGATCAGCGAACGGCTGGGCTGCGGCGGGCGTATCAGGCCCTCCTGCCGCAACGCGATTTCAATGGAATTCCATACTCGCGGGCTGGGTTCGTCCGCCGCCCGCAGTCCGACCGCCGAGGAGGCAATCAGATTCAAGTCTGTCACCAGAGCCGAGCACTCCGGGCAAATCTTTAGATGAGCCTGCTGCTCTGTGCCGCCGCCAGTTTCGATTTCTGCCAGGCTTTTTCGCAGCTCAACGCAATTCATACTGCTCTCCCCAAGCCTCTACTGAAATGAGTGTATGCCCAGTTTCAGCGAGCTTGCTGCTATTGCGCCTCTGCCAAGGTTACTGCTGTTACTAGTCTTGCTAAGCCAGTCTTGCTTGCCAGTCTCTGCTGGTTTGTTCCTGATTCACTGCTCAGGATTTTTCGGCCTTTTCGGCTCTATTCATCCGGAGCAGGTCGCGGAGTTTCATGCGAGCCTTGTGCAACTGCGATTTGCTGTTGCCGATCGAACAGCCCACAATGGTCGCGATTTCATTGTGTTCGTAGCCTTCGATATCGTGAAGGACAAAGATCATGCGGTAGCCAGGAGGCAGATCGTCCACTGCTCTTTGCAACTGCAGCCGATCAATGGATCCGGCCAACGCCAAGTCTTCCGCCCCAAAATCCTTCTTCGGCGTATCTTCTTCGCCGCCCTGCGTGGTCTCCTCAAGCGAAACCACCGGGAGGTTTTTCTTTCTCAGGTGCATCAGAACCACGTTCACCGACAGGCGGTGCAGCCAGGTCGAAAAGGCCGACTCGCCGCGGAAAGTTGCAATCTTGCGGTAAAGCTGCAAGAAAGCTTCCTGCGTTAAATCCTCGGCCTCGGCCGTATTCGCAGTCATGCGCAGGCAGAGAGAATAAACTCGCCGTTTGTGCTTATCGTAGAGATCCTGGAACGCCTGCGCGTCCCCCTGTTTGGCTCTCTCGATAACTTCGGCTTCGTTCAGCTCGTCGCCCGGTCGCCGTCGTTGTTGTGATTCTCGGTCGGTCAAGTTGCCTATTCCGGCCGCATTCCTTCAGATGCGGCTAACTATCTTTACGTTGTATGGCTTGCGAGCCGTCGCCCGGTTACTGAAGTAATATCGGTATGCAGAATATCAGAGCCATTCTACGGTTCTTTGAATTTTAAATTTCGCTCCCGTTGCTTGGGAAATCCTTTGCCTGCTCAGGGTTGAACAGCACAGATTTTACTCGCCCCACACGATCCCGAATTTAGAGTTGAAATCTTCGGAAATTGGTAAATTTCTCTGGCTTCAGGCAGCGCTTTTTGTCGTAGTGATCGTCTCCAGCCCATGCCCCTGGGTCCCAGTTTCCCGGATGCGAAGCAATATCGACAGTGCCATCCCGATGAATCCCAGCACCGAGAAAATCCACATGCCCAAGGCATACCCTCCAGGATTGTCGAGCCCCGCGTGAGCATAGTCGTTGGCCTGCCCGATCAGCAGATTCAGCACGAAGAATCCGATCTGCTGGATGAGCGTCATCAGGGCATAAGCCGTGCCCAGACGCGACTGATCAACGATATAGGCGACCGATGGCCACATGACGGCGGGAATCAGGGAAAACGCAATCCCCATCAGTGATACGGGAACGAACAGGGAAATATTGGTGTAAGCCATCATCAGGTAGACCGGCATCAGCAGCAGCGACCCGAGCATCATGAACCAGGCGCGTTTTCCGACTCGGTCGACCAGCAGGCCGAAGAGTGGAGTGGCGATCATGGCCGAGAGGGGAAGCAGGCTGTTAAAGAATCCTGCCTTCTCTATCGACTGGATGCGGATGACTTCCAAAGCGGCGATGCCTCCGTGGCTTGCGAGGATTTTGTTGGTGAAGAAGTCGATAGCGAACGTCCGAAAAGGAAAAATTGCCGAATAGAACGTAAAGCAAAGCCCGACCACCAGCCAGTAAGACGTATCGAAGCGGAAGATTCCGCGAAACTCCAGCTTGTCGATTGACCCGGCCCTGCCAAGTTCATATTTTCGCTCCGCCCGCGTTTCTAGAAACCAGTAGATCAGGGACGTGACCACGCTGAGAACACCTGCCCCAACTGCGATCAGCAGCGGCCCGCGCCAACTTGGAGGTCCGGCAGAGCCCTGTGGGTAGAACACGGAATGTGCCCAGGTTGGGGAGTTATCGGCTGCAACCGAGGCGAGCCGAGCGATCGTCAGATTGATCCCAAAAGCGAAGCTGAGTTCTTTTCCCCGGAACCATTTCGCCAGCGCAGTAGTCACCGCCACGATCATTGACTCGGCGCCGAGGCCGAGCACGGTGCGTCCCGCAATCATGAGCGGCGCCTCGCCCTTGAGCGCAGTGAGCGCGGCGCCCAGCAAACATAGAAAGGCAAAACCGACCAGCGCCTTTCGGATGCCAAGGCGGTCGATAATGATTCCGCCGATCAGCAGCGTCAGTACTGCGGCCACGCTGTAACTTGCATTCAGCCAGCCGAATTGCGTAGCAGAGAAGCCGAGATGGTCGATGAAAATTCGTTCCAGCGGGTTGATGCTGTCATAGATGTAGTAGTTCCCGCCCATTGCCACGCTGATGAAGATCAGAACCGCCCAGCGATACGAGACCGGCGGTTGCGGACGCAAGGTATCGGCCATCAGTGCTCTTTTCTCGGGAGATTGAACGCCCGTGGGCGCGAACAAAGGAGATTAGCAGAAGTCTGCGGCTGGCTCCTAGCTGCGGAACACTGCGGTTGTTTGGAAATGGGCCGCTCGGTAGTAGATCTTGAAGCCTGTTCTCAACAATTCACTCCCCGCTACATAATTGTGGCGCTGTGCGTAACTCGCCCCTGAAGTTATCAATTGAGACAGTCACCGGCTTATGCAGACAAAGAAAAGGCTCCCCGAGTTGAACGCGCACGGGGAGCCTTGGTTGGCTGCCAATTCTGTTGTTGGTTTCTATCTGCCGTGTTCCTCGGGTGCCAGGGCGACACCGCGGAACGCTTCGCCGGCGCGAGCCGAACGAACCGTGAAGAATGTGTCGAGGAAACCGTTCGTTGCCGGCTGGGTGGCGCTGATGAGATCGGTGACCGCCACCAGCTTGTTAGGATCGGCGCCGTTGTCGCCGTTTAGGCTGATCGTGGACGTGATCGCGTAAATTATGGCGATGCCGTCGTGAGCGACGCCGATAATGTTGCGGCATCCGCCGGTCGCGGGCTCAATCGATGCGGGATAGTTCCGGACGCTATAGGGCACGCCAAGGTTCAGTCCATTTTGGATGACGTACTCGCGCACCCACGTTGGGCCACTCGCCGTTGTGGTCAGGACCCATTTTTGCAGGCCGGCTGTGGCCAGCGTACCGCTGTCCGCAACGTTTACCTGACCATTGATCACCTGATTCGGCGTGTAGATCAGGTCGCCCTCATCACAAACGTACAAAGTAGTTGGATTGGCGAACCACATCCCAAAAGGATAGTCACCACCCGGGCTATTTGTGCTGGCAGCGGTGTTGGGGAATCCAGGGAGGATCGTAAAAGGTTCGTCAACCAAGCCGCCCGAAGGGGCGTTGGCTGTAGTGGGTAGAACGCCCGGAGTACCGAGCTGATAGACGGTATTGATGCCGTTCCCGCCGCTGCCCTTTGCGACATACAACGTATCGTTAAAGATCGTCTCGCCGCGGAAATTCGTGTCCTTACCTGGTTTGTCTCCCGGGAATACGAAAAAGGAAGTCATGTTGTTGTCCGGCGGGACTAGAGGCGCTGCGCCAGGAACAAACAGTTCGGCGCCCGTCGAGTGAGAGAGATTGAAGCCGAGCGTCGTGATCGGCACTTGCTTCTTCGACAGCCCCCCGCTGTTGTCGTTTCCAACCGAGTAATACAGCCCATTGTCCGCTTTGATCACAGCGCGGGAGTTGTCGCCGCTGTAGGCGTCGCCATCGGTGTAGGAAATGTGGCCCCGGGCGTCCACTTCGGCGATGGAGCGGTAGTAAGCCGTCGGATTGGATGCGCCGGCAAAGCTCGCGACCGAAGGATTAGTCGGGTCACAGAGGTCCGGCGTACTGGAGGCCGAAACATCGATCAGGTTCGGCGCAGTCGGCGAGACGGGACCCACGTTCGTGCCCTGCGTGAGGATGTTGGTCGTCGGGTCCAGAGTGAGGGTCGGGCAGCCGGGACCGCCGCGGTAGCCCATAAAGGTCAGGCTCCTGCGATCCGCTGAGCGATTCAGGGCGAGCTCGGATTTGGAGCTAAAGCTCGTCACGATCTCGTTACTCGGAACCTGCAGCTTGCCTAGCAAGTCGCCAAAAGGACTGAGGTTCCAGAGAACGATGGGCGAGGAGACACCAAAGCTGGGATCGGTGCTGGCGTTGTTCCAAACGTTGTGATTGTCGTTGAGATTCGGTGCTTCGCCGTTATCGCTGGCAAAGCCGCAGCTAACTGTCACGGCCGTTGTGCTGGTAGAGGGCGGGAGAAGAGGCACATTCACAGTGGCAGGATTAGGGTTTGTGACCGGGCCGGTGTTCAGGCATCCGTGCGGTAATACTTCGCCCGGGGTAACTGTGTTGGCATTCCCAACGTAGACTGTGCCACTCAAAACGATACTGCCAGGCACAAAACCGTGGAAATGGTGGTCGAAATCTCGGTCGTGTTCCTGCGCATTCACTTTGACGGGGAAGGATCCTAGGGCCACTGCTGCCGCGAGAGTTGCGGCAAACACTATCGAAAAGCGTTTTTTCATGTCTTCATGACCTCCTAAGGCATGCGACAAACAATCCAAAAATTATAAAAATAGCGGCCTCACCCCCACGTTAACAGTCGATGAAAAAACCATGAGTGGAAAAAAACGATGAATGATCCGAACGCCGCATTCGATTGGGCGACCGAACCTTTATAAGCGAATGATCGCCAATGCATTCATCGATCCCGATGACGTGGTTTGAGCGCTAACGCCTGTTCTCGACAGTCAACTGGCATTTCAAGCGGTCGGGAGTGTAAATTCTCACATTCACGAAATTTACTGACTGGGAAAAAAGTAGGCTCGATTCAGATTGAATGAACCTAGGCGAGGGCGTCTCAACGAGGATGTTCGAACTGCTCCACCATACCGCTCCTAGCGGATACCGATCTTCTTCGGAAGAACAATAAACTGGGCGATATTTTCACCACAGCGCGAGAAATAGATTTTGCGTTTCGAGGCCGACGGTTGTGGACGCAAGATATCGGCCATCAGTGCTCTTTTCTCGGGAGATTGAACGCCCCGTGGGCGCGAACAAAGGAGATTAGCAGAAGTCTGCGGCTGGCTCCTAGCTGCTGGCCTTAGCGGAGCACTGGAGTTGTCTCACAAATGGGCCGTTTGGTAGTAGATGGTGTGAGGGCCAGGGTTATGCCAATCTGCATGCCGCAGAGGACTATCCCGCGCCTATTTCTCGGCTATGCAAACCCCTTCACATTGACGCGGTTGCCAGCCAGGAACATAATCGCTGTCAAGCTTTTTTTGCGTCCGTTCAGGACTCTCGCCCTCACCAGGTCTGATATCGGAAGTGTGTCCGCAGTGTTGCCAACGAAACCACAGGAGGTTCCGCCATGCCTGCACAGCAATCGATCCGAGAAGTGAAGAAAGCAAATCCAGTCCAGCCATGGAAAACGGCGTGCGTGACTATTCTCCTGTGTCTGGCGACGGCGATTGCCGCGCCCGCACAGACATTCACCACACTGGCGAGTTTCAGCCAATCTGTCTCTCCAGTCGCCCCCCTGACCCAAGGCATCGACGGAAATTTCTATGGGGTAAGCCTCTTTGGCGGGGGCACACAAAGCTTCTGTCCTACCGGCTGCGGTGCGATTTTTAAGGTTACGCCCACAGGCACAATCACGGTGCTTCACAACTTCTGTACCCACGCGTCTTGCCTGGACGGCTGGGTTCCTGCGTCCCTGACGCAAGGATGCGATGGGAACTTTTACGGAGTGACGGTGTACGGAGGCGCTAACTCACTTGCTGGGACTTGCCCTAACGGTTGCGGCACCTTCTTCAAAGTCACTCTCACGGGCACGTTTACTACGCTTTACAGCTTCTGTTCTTTGGCGAATTGCGCAGATGGTTACAACCCCCTTTCACTGATGCAATCGCTTAACAGCGGCGGAGGCTCAGTCTACGGCGACTTCTATGGAGCGACAACGGGGGGCGGGGCCAATGCTTCCGGCGTAGCGTTCAGGATGACCCCCAAAGGTGTGCAGACCACGTTGTTCAGTTTTGACTCCGGTAAGTTCTGGAGCCCGCTACGGCTCATTCAAGCTGCCGGCGGGAATTTCTACGGTGCGGCCATTTTTGGCACAAATGGAAGTGACTGCCTTGCAGACGATTGTGGCGCAATCTTCCGAATGACTCCAAACGGGACGGTAACGCCCCTACGGATATTTGACCGGCCGACTCAGCCGATCGGCCCATTGGTGCGAGGCGTTGACGGGGACTTCTATGGAATGACAGCGGATGGTGGACATATCAAAGGCAATTGCACGTCCGGCTGTGGGACTGCCTTCAAAGTCTCTGCCGGAGGCACATTCACCTCACTCTACGCATTTTGCAGCCTGACGAACTGCACCGACGGCATTTTCCCAAACGGCGCCTTCATACTTGCTAGTGACGGGAAGCTCTATGGAACGACGCTGGGAAATGGCAACGATTGCCCGGTAAAAAATTCTTGCCCTGGCACGATCTTCACGATTACTTCATCGGGAGCGGTAACCACTCTGTATAACTTTTGTGCAGGGCAACCACCGAACGTAGCGTGCCCAGATGGTTCGGGTTCAATAGGCACACTCTTTCAGAGCACCAACGGCAAGTTCTACGGAGTAACCGAGAATGGTGGGAGCAGCAACGATGGAACGATATTCAGCCTTGATGTCGGCCTTGCTCCCTTTGTCACTTTTCTGAACAGCGGAGGGCCGGTCGGCAAGCCGGTGCAGATTCTCGGACAGGGATTCACGGGAACGACTAGCGTTTCCTTCAACGGAACTCCAGCAAGCTTTACGGTGAAATCTGACACATATCTGACGACCTCGGTTCCCGCTGGAGCAACGACTGGTCATGTCACCGTCACCACTCCCGGCGGTACGCTCTCCAGTAACGCGGAATACCGGGTGACGCCGTAACCCGCGACACCCTTTCGCGCGACGAGCCCTTTCGAGTGCTCTGACCCCAACCTTGGGCAGAGATAGCTCGCGCTTCGGATGGTCTGCGCAGACCTAATAACCCGCTAGCTGATGAAACATCGCCATTTGACAAATAATCTGAATCGACGGTCCTCAGGCCGGTTTCCAAGGGGCAGCTGAAACTAGCTGCCCACATACCGTGCATACAAACTCCGCGCTACCGCAGTATCAGTCGTGCCCTTGATGATGGCGCGGCCGTCGGGGAAGAGTGTCATCTCGTAGGGATCGTGCCAGAATTTCAGGACGAAGTCGTTGTGGCGCACCGTGCCGTGCGCTTGCAGGCGGCGGTCCATTTCGGCGAAATCGATGGGGCGTTGCCGTTCATGGATTTGCACGGAATTCCTTCCGCACAACGTGATATGTGGCCGTCCCTCGCCTGCTAGGTGAATGAAATCACGTTCCGCGCAGGCCCGGCAACTGGGGCGCGGCTTTGCAGCAGAAATCTCGGCGTGCTCGTTGGTCCAGACGTCGTAGGAAAGCAATGTCCGCCGGAGGTTGACTGCGGCCAAGCCGCAGACCAACAACTTGAGCGCTTCGGTCGCTGCGATGGATGCCACCAGATTTACGGCAGAGTTCAGAATTCCCGACGTCTCGCAAGTTTCGACCATGCCGTGCGGGGAATCCGGAAAGATGCAGGCCAGACAAGCGGTTTGGCAGGGAATCACATTCAAGGTGACGGCATAGCTGCCGACGGCGGCGGCGTAGATCCAGGGAAGTCCGTGATCGACGGCATAGTCGTTGATCAGATAGCGCGTCTCGAAGTTGTCGGTGCCATCGAGAATCAACTCCATTCCTTCAAGCAAAACTTTAATATTCACAGGAACTAAATCATCGACTTTTGGTTCAATCACAATGAGGGAATTGAAAGCCGCAATCTTACGGGCTGCGGCGATCGCTTTCGGAAGCGATTCAGCGGCATCTTTTTCATCGAAAAGGGACTGCCGTTGCAGATTGCTTGGCTCAACATAATCGCGGTCAATAATCCGCAATGTGCCCACGCCGGCCCGTGCCAGCAATCCCGCGAGGGCTGAGCCGGTGGCACCGCAACCAACGATCGCGACGCGAGCAGCTGCTAGCTTCCGCTGGCCGTCAACGCCAATCCCCCGAAACAGGATCTGGCGCGAATAGCGGTCATTTTTCAGAGACTCGACTTCCAGAGACTCGAGTTTGCGAGACTCGTCGTCAGGTTTTTCCCGTGCCAAAGAGGTCACCAGTTCTCTACCGCAAAACCTTTATTATAAGTGGCGGGTTGAATACAGTACGGTCGCGAAAAGCGATCATCGGCCACTTCGGCCATTAAGGTGGATGGGTAGACGTTATCAGTAATATCCGGGCCGAAGGTTGCTGAAGAGAATAGACAACAATGGGCGAGCACGCTCCATCGAAAGCATAGAACCCGAAATCAGGAAACTCGAACTTAAAACCCAGGATCCAAGGAAACCTTTGCTTAAACGGCACATGAGATGGCTGACCACGCTGATCCTGCTATGGTCCTCATTCCAGCCGTCGCAAGCCAAGGGAGCCTCGCCGCTTCAGCCGGTACAGCAAGCGCAGACATCCGACATGTCCGCCTATGAAGGGAAGATGGTTCAATCGATCCTGCTTCCCGGTGTGCAGAAGGACGATCTGCAACACCTGCTCGACCTATTGCCGCAAAAAGTCGGCGAGCCGCTCGACCGAAATCATGTGCGCGACAGCATGCGGACGCTTTACGCTACCGGACGTTTTGCCGACATACAGGCTGAGGCCATGCCCTCCGGCGACGGGGTTGTGCTCACCTTTGTCACATCGCAGAATTTCTTTATCGGTGCAGTGGAAGTCGAAGGCGCTCCTACCAAGCCGAACGGCGTCCAGATCGTAAACGCGGCTAAGTTCCAACTGGGAGAACTCTATAACCAGGAAAAGCTAACCCGCGCGCTTGAGAATATCCAGCAACTCATGGTGGAGAATGGGTATTACGAGGCCCGCGTGACGGCCGAAAGCACTTCCAATGTAACCACACAGCAGGTGGACATCCTGTTTCATGTTACGCCAGGAGCACAGGCTCATGTGGGCGAGATCAAAGTGACGGGCACCTCCAACTTGCAGCCAGCCGACGTGCAAAGCATCGCGCACATGGACCCCGGCGACCGCCTCACCGCCGCACGGATCACAGACTCCCTACAGCGGCTACGCAAGAAATTCCAGAAAGAAAACCGAGCCCTGGCGCAGGTTTCCATCGCCTCGCAGGAGTATCGCAAAGAGAAGAACGTGGTTGATTTCACCTTTCAAATTGATCCCGGAGAGGTGGTCGTAATTTCCGCTCAGGGATACCACGTCAGCCGCGGAGTCATGAAGAGAGAAATTCCGGTTTATGAGGAGAACGCGGTTGACGATGACCTGCTCAATGAAGGCAAGCGCAATCTGCTCGACTATCTGCAAACGCGCGGCCACTTCGATGCGAAGGTTGACATCCAAAAGCAATCGGATGGCAAGACCTTGAATGTGACGTATCAGATCGATCCTGGTCCACTCCACAAGCTGGTGCTGGTCGAAATCACAGGCAACAAAGATTTCCTGGATACGGCAAAGCTTCGGTCGTATCTGCAAATTGAGCCAGCAACCCGCACAAGCCACGGGCGCTACAGCGGTACCCTGCTTAAAAGTGATGTCGCAACACTGGAGGGTTTGTACCGGACCAATGGTTTCCGGCAAGTCAAGATCGAAACTAAAGTGGACGATGATTATCAGGGTCAGGATAACCATCTTGCCGTGCATTTGCACATCGAGGAAGGGCCGCGGACACAGGTAGGCGAAGTGCAGGTTGTAGGAAATCAGAAGTTTAAAACCAGTGAACTGCCGGAGATGAGCACGCAGTCAGGCCAGCCCTATTCCGAGCTGGAATTAGCGAACGATCGCGAGCGAATCCTAAACTATTACTTTAACAACGGATTTCCTAATGCAACGCTTGATATCACGACCAAAGCGTCAGCTTCTGATCTCAACCGCGAAGACGTAACGTTCACGATTCAGGAAGGGGAAGGCTTCACAGTAAATCACGTAATGGTGGCTGGAACCGACCATACTCGCGACTACATCGTAGAGCGCGAAATTCAGGTCAAGCAAGGACAACCGCTGAGCCAGCAGGAACTCCTCGACACCCAGACCCGGCTCTACAACCTCGGCATTTTCAGTCAGGTGGATACGGCAGTACAGAATCCTCGGGGTGACGATCCACTGAAGAACGTATTGGTGCAAATGGAAGAGGCCAAGCGCTACACATTTACCTACGGCCTGGGGCTGGAATTCGAGACGGGCCAGCCTGCGGGGTCCAGTAAGCCGACCGGATCCACGGGAGTCAGCCCGCGGGTGGAGTTCGATGTGACCCGGTTGAACGTGTTCGGACGAAACCAGACTCTATCGTTTCAGTCGCACGTAGGGCGTCTGCAGCAGCGTGGCTTGATCAGCTACACCGTTCCCAAACTACTCGATAGCGACAAGTGGAAGCTCATTTACACGGTTTTTTACGACAACAGCCTAGACGTATCGACCTTTACCTCGCAGCGGCTGGAAGGCAAGATCGACGTGCGGCAGCAATTCGGGAATTCAGGAACCGAGCCGGGAACCCGAGCAGGGCCGAATTCGCTTACCTACCGATTGGAATTTCGCCGGGTTAGGGCGAGCAATTTCGCCAACGATTTCAACGCAGGCGAGCTCGCGATCCTCTCCGCTCCTGCCACTGTGGGCGGTCCGGGGTTCACGTTCATCCACGATAAACGTGATAACCCTTTGGAAAGCACGAAAGGAGATTATTTCACGCTCGACTCCTTTGCGGCTTCCCACTACTTCGGCGCAGAAGCCGATTTTGGGCGGGTCCTGGCCCAGCACTCCACCTATTACGCTCTCGGAAAGAAAAGAAAGCCTGGCCATCAGTTTATTCTGGCGCGTTCGACCAGCCTTGGCCTGCAGCAGCCGTTTCGAGGAACCAGGGTGGTGCCTCCGGGAGCTTGTCCGGTGAATCCGCATACGGGCGAGACGGTGTGTGTGGGGTTTCCCCTGATCCCGTTGCCGGAGCAATTTTTCGCCGGCGGCGGCAACTCGCACCGCGGCTTCGGGTTAAATCAGGCGGGACCACGCGACCCAACGTCAGGGTTTCCGCTCGGCGGTACAGCAGAGTTCGTCAATAACTTCGAACTGCGTATGCCTCCGGTGACGCTTCCCATGTTGGGTGAGGGATTCAGTTTTGCTGTATTTCACGATATGGGCAACGTCTTCACATCGCAGCACGATATGTTGAAGGGATTGATGCGCTGGCACCAGCCTAACCCTGGTCCATGCCTGCCAGTGGTCGTTAGTCCAACTGGTGTTGTGTCCAACCAGTGCTTTGATCAGTTCAACCAGTCGGGCTATGATTACACTTCGCACGCCGTGGGCGTCGGAGTGCGTTATAAGACCCCGATTGGTCCACTACGGTTTGACTTCGGATACAATCTGAATCCAACCCGGTATTCCAGGGAATTCACGTTTCCGATTCCGTTCGGAAATACGAATCCGAATGCTCCGACCGTGTCCTTGTTGGAGCCGCAGCGCTTGCGACGTTTCAATGTTTTTTTTAGCATAGGTCAGCCATTCTAATGAGAACCGTTCGTATGCACACGACCAGAGCGATTGCGCTGCTGACCATCGTAATGATGGCGATGTTACTGGCGTTTTCGTTGCCAATTGCAGCGCAGGCTGAGGTAATCGACCGCATCATAGCCACGGTCAACGGCCACATTATCTTGCAGAGCGACTGGAATGATGCGCTGCGCTACGAAGCGCTGTTGAACGGCCGCAATCCCAACGACTTTACCGACGATGACCGCCGTGCAGTGCTCGACCGCCTGATTGATCAGGAACTGCTGGGCGAGCAGATGAAGTCAGCCTTCTTCGCGCACTGTACCGAATCCGAGGCCGCCTCTCGCATTGCCGATGCGCGGAAGCAATATCCCGAAGCCGCAAACGATAACGGCTGGCAATCCGTGTTGGCGCGGTTCCGGTTATCCGAGAAAGATCTGACATCTCACGTGCAACAGCAGATTGATCTCTCACGGCTCGTCGATGCTCACCTACGGCCTGCGGTGCAGATCGACTCCAAGACGGTTGAAGCCTACTACCGGGAGAAGTTTGTTCCCCAGCTGAAGCAAGCCGGCTCCGGCGAAGTGGCTTTATCTGAAGTCTCGGGAAAGATTCGCGAGTTGCTGACGCAGCAAAAGGTGAACGAACTGTTGGTTTCCTGGCTGCAAACGCTGCGCTCGGAGAGCAAAGTGAGCGTTCCCGGAGTGAGCGCTTCTTTTCGTGAGGGAGTACAAACGCAGTGACCGACCCCGTCGCCAAGCCGCGACGGCGGTGGAAAACTGCGTTACTGGTTGTCGGCGTCTGCCTCGTAGTTCTCTGCGGAGCCCTCTGGTACGTCACTACCGATTCCTTCCAGTCTTACGTACGCCGCCGTCTTGTGGCTGAAGTCGAACGGATCACCGGCGGTAAAGCCGAAATTGGCAGCTTTCACATCATCCCGTTCCGCATGCAGGTGGAAGTGCGCGACATCACCGTGCATGGAAGTGAGGCGAAGGGCGACACTCCACTAGCGCATGTCGATCACCTGCTCGCACATGTGAAATTGGATTCGCTATTGCGCACTGAGCTCGGATTCCACTCGGTAACCCTGGAACATCCGGTTGTTCACCTAGCAATCGCGGCGGATGGGACAACTAATATTCCCAGAATTCCTCAGCAGACCGTAATAGGCAATCCGATCGAGCCGCTTTTTGCCCTGAACATCGATCATCTGGCGGTACGGCAAGGCGAGCTGATGTGGGCTGATCGAAAGATTCCGCTCGAATTTGACGTTCACGACACTAGCCTACAGATGGATTACTCCTATCTGCGAGGACGCTACGAGAGCCGATTCACTGTGGGGAAGGTCGATACGGCGTATGACGGCTTCCGTCCGCTTTCCTGGATGACGACCATCGAATTCAGCCTGGGAACGAATTTTGCGGACGTGAAATCGCTGAAATGGAACTCAGGACGGTCGAACCTCGTGGCCAGCGGGCGCATCAGTGATTTCCGCAATCCTCAGCTAGATGCCACTTACGATGCGCATGCCGACCTTGCAGAGGTCGCCGCGATCGTACGGCAGCCAGAGCTTCGTGAAGGCACCGCTGAATTCAAAGGGAGTGGACGTTGGACGCTGGACGAGTTCAATTCGTCGGGAGCTCTCGCGCTGCGCGATCTGGGCTGGCAGGATGATCAGATTGCACTGAAGAAGGGAAGTGCTACCAGCGACTATTCAGTGAACGAAGAGCAAATTAAGCTTTCAAAGCTGCAAGGGAAATTGCTCGGGGGGAACTTCAGCGGTGATGCGCAGATCGATAACTGGTTGCACAGTATCCCACTCCTTCCGCCAGGAAAGTCTCAAAAGGGCAAAGAGAATATGCCGGTGATTACGGCGGCTAGGCCTCCGGTGAAAAAGGGAGTAAAAGAGAAAATCCCTGGAGTGCAAGCTGGAGTTGTTCATCTACGCGTGCGAGACATTTCTGCTGGCGAGGTCGCTGAAGCGCTCGATGTTCCGGCGCATCCACTGCACCGGTTTCGTCCGTCGGGAATTGCTGCAGGCAATGTGGATGCTTCCTGGAGGGGATCGCCAAAAGATGCCGAGATTGCCTTTGCTTTCGACGTGAGCCCGCCGGAACGTCCGCCAGCTGGGACTCTGCCAATGACGGCCCGCATGCAAGGCAGGTATCACGCTGCGAGTGACGCGCTAGAACTTTCCCAGTTCAATCTGACAACGCCCGCATCCCGCGTACAGGCTCAAGGAATGCTTGCGGAATCTTCCTCATTGCACGTTTCGGCGTCGACGACGAATCTGGACGAATGGCGACCGTTGGTAATAGCGTTGGGAGGACCTGTCAACTTGCCGTTCCACGTCGATGGTAGTGCAACGTTCGCAGGTGTAGTTGGCGGATCTTTTTCATCTCCAACGGTGGCCGGAACTTTGGCGGCGCAAGACTTCGAATTTACTGTTCCCGCAACCGCGCGCACGCCAGAGCAACAGGTGCACTGGGATTCGCTCTCAGCGAGCGTCCAGTTCTCTTCGCACGACTTGGCGTTGCATAGCGGCAGCTTGCACCACGACGATACGACCGTAGATTTTGACGTTACAACACAACTGCAGAGAGGCCACTTCACTGAAAGCAGTCCTTTCACGGCGCACGCAAACCTACGTAACGTAGATGTGGCTTCCACTGCGTCGTTGGCTGGCCTTGACTATCCAGTGACAGGAACTGCCGACGTATCTTTGCAGGCTTCGGGAACGCGCGCTGATCCACAGGTGCAGGGACATATCCACGCTGCCAATGCTTCGGTCTATGGGGAATCGATCGAAGCATTTGATGCCGATCTGCACATTGCCGGTGGAGAAACTGCGCTGAACAATATCCAACTGACGCATCAGGATGCGACGGTCACTGGCACAGCCGCTTATACGCCGGCGTCGCGCAACTTTCGGCTCGACCTCGCCGGTAAAAATTTCGATATCGCACGGATTCGCCAGATTCATCTTGATCCCATGCCCATGGAAGGCCGTGCCGATTTCACTCTACAGGGAAACGGAACGCTGGATGTTCCTGCGATCAATGCTGCGGTGCAGATCCATAATCTGGTTCTCGATAATGAAATGGCAGGTGGTCTGAATCTGGAAGTCATCACAAAGAATGGCGAACTGCATGTCACAGGGCATTCCGATTTTGAGCGAGGATCGATCGCACTCGACGGCACGGTTGGTATGCACGCGGACTATCCGGCGAAAATTGCCGCCCATATTGACCATCTGGACCTTGATGCACTATGGCGCGCTTATCTGGGCCAGCAACTCACCGGTCATTCCGCAGTCGGCGGAGTTGTAATCATGCAAGGCCCGCTGCGGCATCCCAGCCAATGGACACTGAACGGAGATTTATCTGATCTAGGCATTGAGTTCGAATATGCCAAAGTGCACAACCAGGGTCCTGTGCGCTTCACTTACGGCGAGAAGACGATCCACATTCAGCCGCTGCACATGGTCGGAGAGGGAACCGACGTGACCGGACAAGGCTCGATCGACTTCGAGAGCAGGCGTGAACTTGACCTCGCAGCCGATGGGCTGATCGATATGAAATTACTCGGCAGTATCAACCCTGATATCACCGCTTCCGGCCAGGTAGTGGTCCACATGAAAGTGAGTGGGACGCTGCAGGAGCCGCATCCGCACGGCACCATCGAGGTCAAGAACGCGGCCATCAACTACGCTGGTTTGCCCAGTGGATTGAGCGAATTGAGTGGATCTTTGAACTTTACACGCGATCGCATCCACATCGACCAACTGGCAGGGCGTACCGGCGGCGGCACGCTCGATCTTAAAGGCGACGCCACATACTTCAACCATCAAATGAATTTCAACCTCACCGCGGTGGGGAAGGACGTGCGGTTGCGGTATCCGCCCGGCGTCAGTTCTACGGCCAACGCCGAATTGAACTGGGTGGGAAATCGTTCGGCTTCGACCGTTTCAGGGGACATTCTGGTAACAAAGCTGGCGGTGACACCGGGTTTTGACTTCGGCTCCTATCTCGAACGGAGCCGCCAATCGGCAGGCATCGCTCCGGCCAATTCTCTGCTCTATAACGTAAAGCTCGACGTGGCAGTGCGGACATCGCCCGAATTGCAGATGAAAACAGCTGTAGCGCGGCTCTCCGGCGATGCCGACTTACATCTGCGCGGTTCGGTTGCACGTCCCAGCGTGCTCGGGAGGGCAGACATTCTGGAAGGCGACGCGACTTTCAACGGCATCAAGTTTCGGCTGGAACGCGGGGATATTACATTCGCCAATCCAGTTGCAATTGAGCCGCAGGTCAATCTGCAGGCGACTACGCACGTTCGCAATTACGATCTTGACCTCACTGTCACTGGTACTCCCGACCGCCTCAATGTGAACTACCGCTCGGAGCCGCCGCTGCCCAAGTCGGACATCATTGCGCTGCTTGCACTGGGCCGCACGAGTGAGGAGTCGGCGCAGTTACAGCAACAATCCGGGCAAAATGTATTCTCGGATGAAGCCACCGCGCTGATTATCAATCAAGCGATCAATCAGACGGTCAGCAGCCGCATGCAAAAGCTGTTCGGAGTCAGCCGGATCAAGATCGATCCGCAGGGCTTGGCAACCGAAACTAATCCCACCGCGCGCGGACCGCAGATCACCATCGAGCAGGAATTCGCCAACAATCTTTCGCTGACCTACAGCACGAATGTTTCGCAAAGCTCGCAGCAGATTATCGAAGGCGAATACTTCTTCAATCGCAACCTCTCTGCAGTGGGAACGCGCGATCAGAACGGAGTGGTCAGCTTCGACGTGCGCATTCGGCGACGTAAGAAATAGAATTCCCGCGTACACTTGCTCGCTCGACAATGAACCCAGATGTCGCCGCTTTCGGAGCCATGCACCAGCGCATGGTCGATTCCCAGCTGCGCGCGCGTGGCATTGCCGATGAACGCGTTCTCGATGCGATGACGCGAGTGCCCCGCCACGAATTTGTAGCTGAACGGTATCGTGATCAGGCCTATGAAGATCATCCTCTGCCGATCAGCGAGGGCCAGACGATCTCTCAGCCCTATATTGTGGCATTAATGCTCGAATTGCTCACGCCTAAGGCAAGCGACAGGGTTCTTGAAGTTGGCACGGGATCGGGCTACGCAACGGCTTTGCTGGCAGAACTGACGGCACATGTTGTCTCAGTGGAACGGCATGTGCCACTAGCGGAGGAAGCGGCGCAGTCGCTGAGCCGGTTGGGCTACACGAACGTGAAGGTGATTGTCGGTGATGGCAGTCAAGGCTTTCTCGAGGATGCGCCTTATGATGCGATTCTAGTTTCTGCGGCTGCTCCTGTAGTGCCGCCAATGCTAGTGGGGCAATTAGCGGAAGGCGGACGCATGGTCATACCCGTAGGTTCAGCGGATGCGCAGCAACTGCAGTTGATTCATATGCGCAATGGTCAGCCGCACGCAATGTTGCGCGAACTATGCAGGTTTGTGCCTTTGATTTCGGATGCAAAGGCGTGAACTCGACGTGCAAACGCAATTCGAACAACCGCGCCTTGCGTCTAGCGGCGGCCCACTAGGGCTGCGATGGCAATACCGGCCAGCATTAGCATGAGCCCGATCGAAACCAGAATTACAATACGACGAGAGCGACCAGCAGCTTGCAGACCTTGGATTGATGCGGAATTGGCTTCATGGAGCGATGCGCAAATCCCAGAAATCATCTCCCGATAGAGCTTGCCGAGCAACCATCGAGGAAAAATCATGAACGGCAATGAGGCAATCAGGTAGACAGCGAGCGCAACCTTGATTTTGTGCGCAACCGGCTGTGCGGGATCAGCAAATGCGATTGCCATAGTAAACGCAAGGCAGCTCAAAGATCCCAGCAACTCGACGAATATCCTGGCAGCCATATATACCGCCATTGGCGATTTGATTTTCTTATCGTCGGAGGCGTCATCGACGTAATAGCCGGTACGGCCTATGCCGGGCAAAAAGACTACACGGCCGCTTTGATCCTTCCTGAACTGAGTTTCGACCAGCGAACCTACCCATCCAGAAAGCACTCCCATGGCTCCTCCAGCAATGCGTCAGATGACGATACGGCAACATTTTGAGACTACAGTCGAAGGGCGTATGCGCAAGTCACGGAGGTAATCCTCAATCGGAACTCTGCATTACAATCGATTCGTGCCTATGCTGCGTAACCTCCGCGTGACACTGGAGATGATCAAGTGGGAGCACTCCATCTTCGCGCTGCCGTTTGCGCTCTGCGGGGCGATGCTGGCGGCGGGTGGATTGCCAACAGCGCATCAGTTGATTTGGATCATCGTTGCCATGGTTGCAGCGCGCTCAGCGGCGATGGCCTTCAATCGGCTGGTCGATGTTTCGATTGATGCAGCCAATCCGCGTACCAGCACCCGCGCGCTGCCCGCTGGACATCTCACGCCGACGTTCGTAGGCACATTCGTGATCGTTTCGAGCGTGATTTTTGTTTTCGCAGCGAGCCGTCTGAATCGTCTTGCACTCTGGCTCTCCCCGGTTGCTCTGTCTGTCTTGTTGCTCTACTCGTACACCAAACGTTTCACGCGCTGGTCGCATCTGGTGCTCGGGTTTGCACTGGGGATCGCGCCCGCGGCCGCCTGGATCGCAGTGCGTGGCTCGCTCGACATCCGCATTCTGTTGCTCACCGCCGCTGTAACGTTTTGGGTGGCGGGCTTCGATGTTCTCTACGCTTGCCAGGATTTTGACTTCGATCGCCGGACCGGACTGCATTCTATCCCACGGTATTTGGGCATACGGCGCGCGCTTTGGGTGGCGCGTGGCTTCCATGTGATCATGCTTGTGATGCTGATCGCGTTGCTATGGTCGTTTGGCTTGGGCAAGCTAGCAGTCAGTGGCGTCGCGATCGTAGCTGCACTGCTTGTCTATGAGCACTCGCTCGTCTCGGCCGACGATTTGAGCAAGCTCAACGCGGCATTCTTCACCATGAACGGCGTGGTTTCGGTCCTGTTCTTCGTTTTTGTTGCGGGAGATTTGCTGCTGCGAAAATAAGACGACGTCAGGCTAGTTTCGCTCTTACCGCGGCATCATCTGCCATGATATATCGCAGACGTAGTGGAGGATTTATGCTTCCAGCAATCATGAAGACGGGCGCTCGATTTCTTATCACAACGATTTTTCTAGTACACGCGGCGCTCGCCCAACAGCAGGCTCCAGCCCAAGCACCGGCTCCGGGCAGTGCGGCGGATCTCGTACAACAAGGCCAGAAACTCAGCCACGACGGCAAGCAGGACGAGGCGTTGGCGCTCTACAAGCAGGCGCTGGACAAATCGCCGGATTTCTATGAGGCGCATTTGTCAGCCGGCGCAGCTCTCGATCTGAAGGGTGACTATGCCGAGGCACAAGAACACCTCACCAAGGCGATCGAAGTGGCTCCGAGCGATTCTAAGCAGCAAGCGCAGCGCGCCTTGGCTTTCTCTTACACTTTTCAGGGCGACGCTTACAAAGCCTCTGTGCCTGAGTTGCAGATTTTCAATGCGCGCTTAGCCAAGAACGATACAGTTGGGGCCGCCGGGACATGCAACGAACTGGCGCGCATCTACCTTGAACTAGGCGACCCTGACCACGCTTACAAGTGGTACAAGATGGGGTACGAAACGATCGCGCATAAGTCTGATCTGTCGGATGCCGACAAAAATCTCTGGCTATTCCGCTGGGAAAGTGCGCAGGCGCGCGTCGCGGCTCGACGTGGCAATGGTGAAGAAGCGCGGCAGCACGTGGCAGCTGCGAAGGCGGCACTCGACAAAGCAAACAATCCAGATCAGGCGGGGTTCTATCCTTATCTAACCGGTTACGTCGCCTTTTACGCCGGAGACTACAAGACTGCGGTCGCTGAATTGCAGAAGGCGGATCAGCACGATCCGTTCATTCTCGTTTTACTGGGACAGGCTTACGAGAAGTCCGGTGAGGGGGCCACGGCGAAAAATTTCTACAGCAAAGTTCTGGAAGTAAATATTCACAATCCTACGAATGCATTTGCCCGACCGTTGGCCAAGAAAAAATTAGCGCTAGGGAGTTAGGTCGATTGGTTCAAAACGTTCGGCAGGAGTGACTGAGTTGAAAACCACGTTTTGCGTGGGTCTGCGATATCATCAAAGAGATGCCTTCTTTCGGCCAACATCCTTTTCAAACTGACGACCCGCGCCTTGTGCCGATTCACGCTAAAGTTCTTGCCGGGGTGCGACTGAATTCTGACGACGCCCTCGCCCTTTACCGCACCGGCGACATTCTCGCCGTGGGCTGGATGGCCAACTATGTGCGCGAGCGCATGCACGGCGACAAGGCGTATTTCAACGTCAACCGGCACATAAACCCGACGAATGTTTGCGTCGCGGCGTGCCGGTTGTGCGCGTTTGGCCGGAAGAAGGATGCTCCTGGCGCTTACACAATGGCGCTCGAAGAGGCATTCGAAACTGCGGCTTCTGGATATTCGGAAGCAGTGACCGAGTTTCACATCGTCGGTGGACTGCATCCGGACCTGCCGTTTCAGTATTTTCTCGATTTATGCTCGGGCTTGAAGGCGCGCTTTCCGCAGGTGCATCTCAAGGCATTCACCATGGTCGAGGTGGCGTATCTGTCGAAGCGGGCCAAGCTTTCCATTCGAGAGACGCTGGAGCAGCTCAAAGCCTCAGGAGTGGATTCGTTGCCCGGAGGCGGCGCAGAAATTTTTGCCGACCGCGTGCGCCACATTATTTGTGATCACAAGATTGACGGCGATCAATGGCTTGAAACCGCGAAGCTCGCTCACCAGATCGGCCTGAAGTCGAATGCAACCATGCTCTACGGCCACGTCGAAAACGACGAAGACCGAGTCGACCACTTGCTCAAGCTGCGCTCGTTGCAGGACGAAACCGGCGGCTTCCAGACTTTTATCCCGTTGGCATTCCATCCCGACAACACGCCGCTACAGCATTTGTCCAAGACCACTGGCATGCTCGACATGAAACAGATCGCGGTCGGCCGCCTCGTCCTCGACAACTTCCCGCACATCAAATCCTACTGGCAGATGGTGAGTGCCAAGATGGCGCAGATTTCGCTGCGCTTCGGCGCCGACGACATGGATGGCACGGTGATCGAAGAAAAGATCTATCACGACGCCGGCGCGACCACGCCGCAAGGCATGCGGCGGCAAGAGCTCGAGCGTCTGATCCGCACTGCCGGGCGCGAGCCGATCGAGCGCGATACGCTCTACCGGCCAGTCACGCGGACGGAGACATCGGTCACAGTTGCAGTTTAGTTTCCTGCCAGTCGAATGCTACTGGTCATAGTTAGCCCACACGCAGCGAACTTTTCCTGCTGAAGTCAACTGCATCACCTCGGCAGTTTTGGTGCCGCGTGCTTTGTTGGCGTAATAAACGACAATCGTCTCCACTCCCCAAAGTACCTCGATTAGGTCAAATTGCAGGTCGGGAAAGGCCTTGAGGCCGCGGTGAAAGTAGTCGCGCAAGGCGGCCTTTCCCTCGACGACGCCATTGTCATTGTTTAACAGCTTCCGAGCGACCGGAGATACAAGGCGTATGTCATCGTCATAATGAGCAAGAATGCGATCCAGATCGTGGCTGTTCCAGGCGTCAACCCACTCCTGAGCGAACTGGCGAGTGAAGGAACCTTGCAATGGCAATGTTGGGTTTCCCATAGTTAACTTGCACATCGGTGGCCTGCACCTTTAGTGTTGCCCACTCAGTTGGGTCAATCGATGCAGTTCGTCAGCGGAAGTATTCAGAAGGTTCCTCAGCACCACCACTTCTGCAACAATTCCCGTGTGCAGCGCTGGATCCACATCGGGAGCGAAGAATGGTGAGTGATTCGACGGCAGCGTTGTTCCAGTTGCTTTGGCTTGCGTGTACTTCTCCGGGTCGGCTCCTCCTAGACTGAAGTAGAAACTGGGCACGCCTTGCTCCACGAAATACGAAAAGTCTTCCGACGGTGCGATGGGCGGAGTCGTCACCACGTGATCTTTGCCTAGCGCGGCCTCGAGCGGCGCTCGCAGACGCTCAGCAAGCGCGGGATCGTTATACACTGCGTCGGTACCCTCATAGCGTTCGATCAACGGTTCCTGCGGCGCGCCAGCCGCGGTGGCTTCTGCCTTCGTAATGCGTGCAATGGCCGCGAGGATCTGCTGGCGCACCTCCTGCTTATAGGTTCGCACCGTGAGGCCCATCTCCGCTTGGTCCGAGATGATGTTGTTCTTCGTACCGGCGTGAAGATAGCCCACCGTGACCACTCCCATTTCTCCCGGCTTGATCTCGCGCGAAACGATCGTCTGCAAGGCCAACACCGTTCTTGCTGCGATCACGATGGGATCGACCGTGGTTTGCGGCATTGCACCATGTCCGCCCTTGCCGTAAATCGTGATTTTCAAGGAATCGGCATTCGTGTTGTAGACACCCGGCGTGATGCCGACCATTCCGGCGGGGCTGCTATTGCCCACGTGCAGGGCGACGGCCACATCGGGCTTGAGGAAGCGAGTGAACAACCCGTCACGAAGCATCGCCTCGGCTCCACTGATGGTTTCTTCTGCTGGTTGGCCGACCAGCATGAGAGTTCCGTGCCAGGTGCTCTTGCTCCGCGCCATGATTTCTGCCGTGGCCACGAGCGACGCCATATGCAGATCGTGTCCGCACGCATGCATGACAGGAACGTCGTGTCCAGCATCGTCTTTGGTGTGAACTTTGCTGGCGTAGGGAAGGCCCGTCTTTTCTTCGACTGGGAGAGCGTCTAGTTCAGTGCGCAGCATGATGATTGGCCCTGAACCGTTTTTTAAGATAGCCACGATGCCTGTGCCCCCTACGTGCTCGGTGACGTCGTAACCCGCACTGCGCAAGCGAGCAGCAAGTTTTACGGCAGTTTGCGTCTCGTGCGACGAGAGTTCGGGATTCTGGTGCAGGTCGAGGTAGAGTGCGCGGGCATCGGGATAGACAGTGTGAACTTCCTTTGCAATTGGAGCCTGCGCCCATACAAGGGAGGTGAGAGACACGAATAGCAGCAATTTTGACCGAATCATATTTGACGGAATCATCGGACCGGATAATAACTGTCTCATTCTGTCGCACACAACACAGAAAAAAAGCAGGCAACCTTTTACATAGCGAATTCCCGAATGTGTCCGATTCATTCTTGTGATCACGAAATTCACCGCTTGACCTTTTTATTTCGGGTGTACAATCCGCTTTAGATAGAACTTTTAAGAAGCACTTGGTTGCGCGACTTCGTACAGCAAGGCCGAGGCGCTCATGAACGTTCACGTCAGTTACCGGCTTCACAAAACTCCCGCCGTAGAAAAAGACGTTCAACATCAAATTGAAAAACTGCGTAAACGGCTGCAGATCTTCCGCCCGGAACTCGTCCATTTGAAAGGGGTCGTGGAAGAAGTTTCCCCACGTGAGGGCACAGCGGTTTCGCTGAATCTGCGGCTGCCTTCAGGGCAGATGGCGGTACAAACCTCCGCCTCGACTGCGTCCGCCGCAGTAAAAACTGCGTTTGAAGACTTGCTGCAACAAGTCAACAAACACAAGGATCTTCTTCGTTCGTCGCACAAGTGGCAGCGCGGACGGCGCGGCAACAGCGCCCGCCCCCAGCCGATGGTGCGCGAAATTCCTTTCGAGCAAACGCTGGCCGCCGTTTATCCGCCAATGGTCTCGTCCGACGATATCCGCTCTTATGTGAATGTCAACCTGGCGCGACTGGAGCGCTTTGTCGAGCGCGAAATCTACTTTCGCGAAGCTCAGGACGGCGTTCCAGAAACGCTTACCAAGGAAGAAGTCATCGACGAAACCATTGCTGCCGCTTTGGGCGATAGTGCAGAGAAACCAGAGCGACTTGCTCTTGAACCGTGGCTCTATCGACTCGCCCTCCGCGCTCTCGATGATCTTTCGCGTACTGACGAGAGCAATGACAACGCCGTGTGTCTGGAAGAATCCGCACGCCGGCGGAACGTCAAGGCCAGCGACGAGCCCGAACTGCAGTTCCATCAACCCGACGAATCCATTACCGGCGCGACCGTGATTCCAGACTCTCGCGTATCGACCCCCGAGCAAATTCTCGCTTCAGATGAAATGTTGCGCTTGATTGCGTCCGTACTGCGTGACCTGGGTTCGGGTCCGCGCGAAGCCTTCATTCTCCACGCTGTGGAGGGCTTCAGCGTCGATGAGATTACGGCGATTACCAGCCTTCCAGCCGATCGGATTACCGCCTTTATTTCTGCCGCGCGCGAACATCTGCGCAAAGTGCCAGGACTTGCCAGGGAGTTTCAAGGCCGTCTCGCTCCAACCGGCACCGCGTAGTTCAAATAAAGAGTTTTTAGAGATCATCCTTGGGAGATCATCATGAGTATTACCCGCGAACAAATCCGAGAGTTGGCAGAATTTGACGATCCCAAAAATTGCGCAGTGAGTTTCTATTTTGAACCGTCGACGCCCCGCAACAAGGCTCACAAGGAAGACACGATTCTGATTAAAGACTTGGCACGCGAGGCTCTAAGGAGCCTGGAGGACAAAGGCCGAAAAGAGTGCGCGCGCGCGGATATCGACCGCATCCTGCAGCTCTCTGGAGAATTGCGCAGCAATGGCACGCACGCCAAGGCAGTGTTTGCGTGTTCTGCGCAAGACTTGTGGCGCGAATACGATCTGCCGCCATCCCTACCGGGCACACAGTTGTTCATCGACCGCCATTTTCATCTCAAGCCACTCGCGCATCTACTGGGTGCGTCTCCGCAACTAGGAGTCGTGCTAGTGGATCGGCACAAGGCGCGTTTCTTCGATCTTCGCCTCGGAGAGCTAACCGAGCGCGAAGGATTATTCCAACCGCTCTCGCGCAAAGGACGCAGCGATGGCTATGCCGGCTACGATGGCGGCCACGCCCAGCGCCGCGTCGACGATGAGGCGCGTCATCACTTTAAAGCTGTAGCTGAAGTGTTGAAGGAGTCACTGGAAAAAGGCGTCTTCGAAAAATGGATTCTAGGATGCCAGGATATCCATCGGTCGCAAATAGAGTCCCAAATTCCCAGCAACGTGAGCCAGTCTCTGTTGGGACGTTTCACGGCCGACATGGGCCATATAACCTGCGACGAAATCCGTACGAGGGCGCAGCAGATTCTTGAAGACTGGCAATCCGATCGGCGCCGCGAAACGATCAGTCAGTTGCTCGGTCAGGCACGCAGCAACGGGCGCGCAGTCACGGGCTTGCGTCGCGTACTGCGCTCGCTTGAAATGGGCGAAGTGCAGGCACTCATGATCGGAGCAAATTTCCAGGCGCACGCTGTCGAATGCGCCGGATGCGGACATCTGGATGCCCACATCGTAAGCTTCTGCCCGGTTTGTGGACGGGCTACGCAGGAAATTGTTGATGTAGGTGAAGCCATCCTGCCCTGGGTGATTCGCCGCGATATCGAGATGCTCTATATTAAAGACGATCCTGAGTTCGACAAAGTCGGCAACATCGGCGCATTACTGCGCTTCCGCACTGACAACGTGCATCCGATCGCTTCATCAGTGGCAGGGCAATTGGCTAGAGCAGGCGCCGCTTATCCCGGGCGTTTGCGTAGATTTGCCAGTCGCTAGTACCCGCGCGACCTTACGACACCCTCCTAACATTAACGACGATACACGCGAACGACGATACAAGTGTCGATACATAACGTATGTATGTTGTTGCTGTGCTAGTTGAAGTTATTTTTCATGTGCGCTTGAGGATCGTCACGAGTTGCCCCTAGAATAGCCGCACTTCAACCGGGTCTCCGCTCGGAAAGGATCGCATCAATGTCTACGTGGGCTCTCCGTCGCACAAACATTGCCGTTGGCTACTTGTTCTTGAGGATTGGTTTCGCTGCATTGTTGATTTCGTTTTTGTCACTCGCTGCATGGTCTCAGACGAGTGTCAGTCAGGGAAGCATTCAGGGGACAGTCACAGATCAGACTAATGCGGTAGTGGGAGACGCAACCATCACGATCATATCTCGCGCTACTGGCCAGGTCGTCACTGTCAAAACGTCATCGGCAGGCACATACAACTCTGGCGGTCTGCCTGTCGGCGACTACGTGGTACGAGTGCAGGCCAAAGGGTTCAAGACGACGCAACTCACAATTTCGGTGGAGATTGCTGTTACGTCATCCGGCAATATCAAGCTGGAAGTCGGACAAGAGACCACGACCGTCGACGTGCAGGCTAACGCAATCGCGGTGAATACGGAACAATCTACCGTGCAGGGCGTGCTTAGCGGCGAGCAGATCGACAACATGCCAATCAATGGCCGCAGCTTCCTCGATCTCGCTCAGCTCGAGCCCGGCGTCCAGATGCAGGACGGCGGCACCTTCGATCCGACAAAAGTCGGCTATAACTCGCTATCCGTCAATGGAGACTTTGGGCGAACACCACGCATTGAAGTCGATGGACTTGATGTCAGCGATGAGACCGTAGGTACGACCACGCAGAACATCGCGTTGAGTTCGATTCAGGAGTTCAACATCGGGCGCTCCTCATTTGATCTTTCCTCGGAAGAAACAAGCTCTGGAACCGTCAATGTGGCTACCCGATCCGGCACGAACGTCTACCATGGCCAGGCGTTCGGCCAGTTCCGCGACTATCGCGCCGGTTTCGCCGATCTTCCCGGAGCGGTGTCTTCGCAGTTTCAGCGCAACCAGTTCGGCGGCCGCTTCGGTGGAGCGATCATCAAGGACAAACTCTTTTTCTTTATCGATGCCGAGCGACTTAAGCAAGACAGCGCCGATTCCATTGTTACCGGTGCTCCGTTTGATGGCCTGACGCGCGGCGTCGACTCTCCCTTCAAGAGTTCGCAGGCTAGCGGCCGACTCGACTGGCAGGTTCTTAAAAATGTGCGTGCATTCTATAAGTTCGCATACGATTGGAATTATTCCGCAACCTCGGCGGGTGGCGGTTTCTCGTACTATGCCAATCGCGATTATTCCCCTTCCCATGCCGTCGGCATCGACATCAACCAGGGCAACTGGTCGCACAGCATCCGCTTGGGCTATTTCAAATTTCATAACCAGATCATCGGCGCCACCAACTCCCAGCCAGCCGATATCAATCCCTTCCCCTTCGCGAATATTGTGTTCCAAGACACCAGCCTTTCCACCGGTCCGAACGGACTGGCGCCTCAGCAGACCTTCCAGAGCAATAAGCAAATTAAATACGACGCCAGCCGCGTTTGGGGCTCACACATCATTCGCTTCGGCGCGACCGTGAACGGCATTGCTACCGGTGGATTCGCTTCGTTCAATGGGCTTGGTCCCCAACTAAACACCTTCGTAGACGCTAACTCAAATGTTCCGTCGGGACAGGTCGCGACTACGCCTTACTACTCCTGCAATCTGGCTGGTTTTGTCGGCTGTAGTACCAACATTGGCCTCTACCCTTTCACTGGGGCCCCCTTCATCGGCAATGGCCAGGGTTTTAGCACGGAACTGCCCGCGTTTGGCTATCCCGCAGGCGGTTTGTTCGATACCCGGTTTGAAGCCTACGTAGGCGATTCATGGAAGATTAAACCCAACCTCACCGTGAACTACGGACTGCGCTACATCCGCGACACCGGGCGCACCGATAGCGACCTGGCACCTATCCCTTGCTCAGCGGTGACTTCGAACGTTCTCGGTCCCGGCTTTCCCGGCTGCACGGGAAACCTCCTGGATCAGTGGGGACCCGGTCTAGGGAACCGCGTTCGCCAGCCGAATCGCAATTTTGCTCCGCAAATCGGATTTGCCTGGGATCCCTGGCACGACGGTAGAACCTCGATCCGCGGCGGAGCCGGCCTCTACTACGAAAACAACATTTTCAACAACGTTTCGTTCGATCGCAGCAATAAGTTAGCTAATGGACTGTTCAATCAGACACCGCAGTTGAGTTGCACAGATCCCGCACAAACCACCGTGCAAAAGGGGTCGGTGACGTTTCCTTTGCCTGTTCCTGGCACCAGCCAGCCCAACAATGTCAGCACCGTTGACGGCTTGGACTTGGCCACAGCGGTCTGCTACCAACCACTGGGTCCCGGATTAAGCACCGCCAATCCAGAAGGCGCAGCGAAAGCGATAGCCGATTTGCAGGCAGAATATATTGCCGCGACCGCTGCGGTCGGAGCCGCTGGATCGAATCCTAATTTTGTAGGGAACACTTTGACTCTAGGTTTCCCCTATGCTCCCAACTTTCGCACTGCCCGTTCATATCAGATGAACATTGGCATTCAGCGCGAAATTGTCAAGGGCGGTGTCTTAACCGTCGATTACCTCCGCAATATTGGGTTGCACTTTCAGGTTGGGGTGGATGTCAACCATGTCGGTGATTCGCGTTACGTTGAAACGAATGCAGCCCTGTTCGCGATCAATCAGACCGTGGCCAATGCTGGCTGCGCTGCGGCCGGAAGCGTGACCCAAGCACAGGGTGCCGTGGACTGCTACATTGCGCATAATTCGGCCGCGAGCATTAACGATTTCGCCAGCTTCGGTCTGGACTCTGGTGCTGCGTATTACGGTTTTGTTTGCGGAGGTGCGTCGGCTGCGTTCTGTGGGCTCACTCCCGACACCGGAGCAGCGTTCGGAGGAGTCAATCCGAGCGTTGGCAGCATGTTCATGAACTATCCCATGGGCCGGTCGGTTTACAGCGGCCTGCAAACAGAGTACCGGCAACAAAAAAATCATCCGTTTCGCGGTGTAAGCCAGCTCGATCTCCAGGTCAATTACACTCTCTCCCGCTTTGTCAGCAATGGAGGCAGCGACCAGCACTTTACTCCCAATGCCTGGGACTTCCGCAATCCCACAGCGTTTTCGGGACCCACGTTGGAAGATCGGGCTCACCAGTTCAAGTTCGGAGGCACTTTCGACTTCGCTCATCACGGTCCACGTCTCAGCTTCATCGGCGGCTTCGCGTCGCCGCAACCTTCTAGCCTACAGATACCTGTGTTTAACAGCACAGGTGAAATCTTCCGATCCGACCTGACTGGCGACGGCACGACCGGCGATTTTCTGGATTCTGCGAAGGGCATCGGCCATCCCGGGACTTTCATGCGCTCGGTCTCTCGCCAAAATCTGAATGCCTACATCACTAACTTCAACAACACCGTGGGCAACGGCAGTACACTCACACCCGCCGGACAGGCTCTGGTCACCGCTGGCTTGTTCAGGGCCGATCAGCTAGTGACCCTAGGTGCGGTAGTTCCTTCGATTCCGAATGCGCCCACCAACAACGCCGGGAACGGATATTACAAAAACGTGGACGTGGTCCTGAGTTGGCCTTTCAAGCTGCGGGAACGGTTAACGATTTTGCCCAGTGTGTCATTCTTCAACGTGTTTAATTTTGTGAACTACGGGCCTCTGGGCGTACCCTCGACCACTGGCTTGACTCAAGGCCCCGGAACCATCAACGGCACGGCGTCTGGCGTTAACACAGACACGAACACGGTCCGCGTCGGTCGCGGGAGCGGCGTGTTCGCTGTCGGCGCGCCGCGGGAATCGGAATTCGGTTTGCGCATCGATTTCTAAGCACAGATACAAAAAATCTACGCTGAATGCGGCAGAGGTTGAATGATTTAGCCTCTGCCCAACTGCGTGCAGAAGTTCGCCTCCGGTCCGTGATATCCTTCCGCCTTCTGTTTGCTGAACAAGCCAAATGATGTACTTCCTTGGGAGGAATCGTGACCTTTTCGCGGCGTGATTTTGTTAAGACATCGGTTCTGGGAGCTGTTGTAGCCAGCATCAGCGGCCAAGCAGCAATTCCTGAAGCGTCTGCTGAAAGCGATCCGCAAGGCCACGCCGCGGCTGACTCGCCGAAGCGTCCCGTTATTATCTGTGCGCACAACGGTTATGCCTATGTGGAAGCCGCGTACGCTTTCCTGAAAACCGGCGGCGATACGCTCGATGCCGGCATCCGCGTGGTGAAAGGGCCGGAAGACGATCCGAATGATGACTCCGTGGGACTCGGCGGCTTGCCCAACGAGGAGGGAGTGGTCGAGCTCGATGCCTGCTGCATGCACGGTCCGACGCGGCGCGCGGGTTCGGTCGGCGGCGTGCGCAACATCAAGAATGTATCGATGGTCTCGAAGTCCGTGATGGAGCACACTGGCCACGTCATGCTGGTCGGCGAAGGCGCAGAACGATTTGCCGTGGCGATGGGATTTCCGCGTGAGAACCTGCTGACGGAGCGCTCGCGAAAAATCTGGCTGCTATGGAAAGAATTTAATTCTGATCGCGATTGGTGGGGGCCGGGGATGGCCGATCCGCACTGGCATCCGCCCGCGCCGCAAACGGTGCCGCAGTCTGAGCTATTGCGAGATAGGATTCAGCAACTACAGCAGCGCGCGGCCGATCTTGGCATTGAACCCGAGTTCCAGGCGGCAGCGGTGCGGCGCGTATTGTTTCCGCCCACGGGCACGATTCACTGCTCGGTGCTGAACGAGAAAGGCGAAATGTCGGGCATCACCACCACAAGCGGCCTAGCCTTCAAGCTCCCCGGCCGGTGCGGGGATTCACCGGTCATCGGTGCAGGGTGCTATACCGATCAGGACGTGGGTTCAGCCGGAGCGACCGGCGCCGGGGAAGAGAACATCAAGGTCGCGGGCGCTCATACCATCGTTGAGAATATGCGCCGCGGTATGTCTCCGCAGGAAGCGGGCATGGATGCACTCAAACGCATTGTGCGCAATTACAACGGAGACATGACGAAGCTCACCTATATGGACATGACGTATTACATTCTGCGCAAAGACGGCGCATACGCCGGCGTATGTTTGTGGGAGGGATATTCCCCGGGCCATCCGCACACGTTCGCGGTGCACGACGGAACTCTGCGCTCGGAAGTCGCGACGCCGCTGCTCAAGGGATCTTCGAACGATTGGCCGCCATTCCCTCCGATCCCGGAAGAATTGAAGAAGGATTCGGTGTATGTGAAGTAAGGGCAGCCGCACGACTTTACAAGAACCTAACCTTCACGTCCGGTCCCTTCTCCAAATGAATGCTCTCGACGAACCGCACCTTGCCTGTGCGCAGCGCCATGATTACCGACGACGTTCGCGTGCCCTCGCCGAAGAAACGTACGCCTTTCATCAACGCGCCATCCGTGACGCCTGTGGCTGCAAAAATCAGTTGCTTGCCGGGAGCGAGATCTTCGGCTTCGTAGATGCGGTTTTTGTCCTTGATACCCATACGGGCAAGGCGCTCTTCTTGTTCGGGCTTCACGACCAGTCGGCCAAGCATGTATCCGTTGAGGCAACGGATGGCAGCGGCCGTAATGACTCCTTCCGGCGCGCCGCCCGAGCCCATAACCGCATGCACGCCGGTGCCGATGACAGCAGCAGCGATTCCAGCAGAAAGATCACCGTCGCCAATAAGACGTATGCGCGCGCCGGCCGTGCGAATGTCGGCAATGAGCTTTTCATGGCGCGGACGGTCGAGCACCATCACCACCAGGTCTTCCACGTCGCGGTCCAGTCGCTTGGCGATGTTCTTCAAATTGTTGGCAACCGGCGCGTCCAGCTCGACGGCGTCTTTACACGATGGTCCGACCACGATTTTTTCCATGTAACAGTCGGGTGCGTTGAGCAGCCCTCCGCGCTCAGAGGCTGCCAGCACCGTAATGGATCCGGGCGCTCCGGTCGCACAGAGATTGGTGCCCTCGAGAGGGTCGACCGCGATATCGACTTCGGGAACGTCCGTCCCGTCGGGAAACTCGGCGCCCACTTTCTCGCCGATGTAGAGCATCGGTGCCTCATCGCGTTCGCCCTCGCCAATGACGATGGTGCCGCGCATCGGGATCGAGTCCATTGTTTTCCGCATGGCTTCAGTTGCCACGTGGTCGCTGAGCTTGCGTTCGCCTTGTCCCATGGTGCGGGCTGAAGCGATCGCAGCTACCTCGACCACACGCAGAAACCGCGATGCCAGGTCGCTCTCAATGTTTTCGCCGAAGCTGCGGGCCTTACCTTCCGCACGAGTCTGTGTACTCAAGGCGAACCTCCAAAGGATTGCATATAGGTTTCTTCTGAGACGGTAGCGCCGGGTTGAGACTATAGCGCAGTCGCGACGCGAATGGGAAGTTACTGATGAATGCAGATGGGCAGAATCGTTTTTCTAGATGCCGCTCAGGATACCGTGGGCGCAGTTGGCCGTGGTATCCTCCTAGCCCTGATTTGAAATTGATCCCATGCCTGACTCGCGCCCGCTGACGATCCTCTGCATCACGACCTATGAAAAGGGGCAGGAATTCATGCGTCAGTGCAAGCGCCAGGGATGCCGCGTGATTCTGCTGACAGCGGAAAAACTGCGCGACGCCGACTGGCCACGGGAAAGCCTTGACGATACTTTCTATCTTCCGGCTGAAATTCCTATAGCCGACATTGTGTCGGCGGTGACGCATCTGGCGCGCTCGGAGAAACTTGACCGCATCGTTGCCCTCGACGAGTACGACATGGAAACTGCCGCCACGCTGCGCGAGCATCTGCGCATCCCTGGCATGGGGTTGACCACGATGCGATACTTCCGCGACAAACTCGCGATGCGCATGCGGGCACTCGATCGTCACGTGCGTGTGCCGGACTTTGTGCCGGTTGTGAATCACGATGACATTCGTTACTACCTAGAGCACGTGCCGGGCCCGTGGGTGCTGAAGCCACGGCAGGAAGCTTCCGCGATCGGAATAAAAAAAATTCATGCGGCAGAAGAACTATGGCCAGTGCTTGAGCAACTCGGCGACAAGCAGTCATCATTTCTGCTGGAGAAATTTGTCCCAGGTGAGGTTTACCACGTCGATTCGGTCGTATCAGAGAACGAGGTTGTCTTCGCCAACGTCAGCAAATACGGCAAGCCTCCGATGAATGTGGCGCAGGGCGGGGGGATCTTCACGACATTCACTGTGCCGCGAGGAAGCGACGCCGACTCTGGGTTGCGTACCATCAATTGCGATCTGATTACAGCATTGGGACTCGTGCGGGGTGTCTCGCACGCGGAGTTCATCCAGGCGCACGCTGACGGGAATTTCTATTTTCTGGAGTGTGCGGCGCGCGTGGGTGGAGCCTACATCAACGAGATGGTCGAAGCCGCGACAGGGGTCAATCTCTGGCGCGAGTGGGCGCGCATCGAGGTCGCTGGCGGCAACGGTAGCTACAAGCTGCCGCCAGTTCGCGAAGAGTATGCGGGCGTGATTCTTTCGCTGGCGCGGCAGGAAGATCCGGATACGTCAGCCTATAACGATTCGGAGGTCCACGTGCGGATAAAGAAGCATCATCATGCGGGGCTGGTGCTGCGATCAACGGATCCGCAACGATGTCCGGCATTGCTAGAAGACTACGCCCGTCGTTTTGTGCAGGAATTTATGGCGGTTGAACCACCGCGGGACAAGCCAACAGCCTAGCCTCGTGTGGTGCGGGCACTCATGCCCGCGACTGCAGCTTGCTGGTATAGAGTCCGCGGGCATGAGTGCCCGCGCCACACAAGGCTCCACTCAGAAGACATACCTTGCACTCAATTGAATCTGGCGCGGCGGCTTATTGCCATAGGCGTTCGCTGACAAAATCTTTCCGAAGTTTGATCCACCCAGCACATGGGCCGGAATATCAAAGTTCGGATGATTGAAAAGATTGAAGAAATCTCCTCGAAGCATCAGACGATGATTTTCGGTTCTAAGCGCCATGCTCTTGGACAAACCGAAATCAAGGTTCGTGTATCCGGGTCCAGTAAGAATATTCCTTCCTTCATTTCCGAAGTCGAAAGTTCCCGGCACCACACCTGCTGGAGGCAGCCCAAATGCACACGTATTGAACCAGCTTTGCGGTATTTTGACTTGGCTTGGACAGCCTGCGATGCTGCTGGCTTGAACAGGATCGCCTACTAGATTTGGCCGGGCCGGATTGCCAAACGCCGCTGCTGCCGACGAAGCTCCGCCCGCGAGCACTACAGTAAAAGGTGATCCCGTCTGAGCGGCCACGATCCCACTCGCTTGCCAATTATTCAGCAATCTGCTCGGGCCATTCTTCCACATTTGCTGAAATGGTAAATCGTAGACGAAACTGCCTGAGAAGCGGTGTATTGCGTTGAAATCTGAAGGTCCGTGGTCGGCGACGAGATCGCGCGAGTTCTGGGGCAGTCCTGAACCGACACTTCCGCCGAATACCGAAGAAATGTCGTCAAAAGATTTGGAGTACGTGTACGCGAGCAGCAGTGCCAGGCCATGCTGTGTGCGCTTCTCGGAACGTAGCTGTAGAGAATTGTACGAGCTGTTGGCGTTCGACTCGACGTAGAGGATCGACGCAAACTGCGGGTAAGGGAACACACCAGTCGCCGGATCCTGCTGGTTCAGGTCGAGCACATCGTTGAGATGGGTCCCTTTTGAGCCGACGTAGGCCGCGTCCACCATCCAGTTCGGCAGAACCTCGTATTGCAAATCAGCATTCCATTGCTGCATGTATCCGTCGCGGAACTTGGGGGAGATCATGTTGTCCTGAACGAGTCCGCCGGGCTGCAGAAGAATGTCTTGCGAGGTGAACAGCGGCGGTGCATTCGAGTTCTGCGCATAAAACGCCAAGTCGTAGAACGGAGGGTTGATACGCGGAAAAATATTGATGTTGGCAATGGACGAGTCGTAGAAAATTCCGTACGCGGAACGGATGACCCAGCGCTCCGATTTCAACGGACGCCAGGCAATGCCGAGGCGCGGGCCGAAGTTTGTGTAGGTGGACGAGTAGCCAGCACGGGGAACTCCATCCGTTCCCGCCTGAGTGAACTGGCAATCGGGAACGGGAGTGCAAGTGGCGGAGTTTGAACTTAGGTTCGGCAGGCTGAAGCGGTTCAGCGCTTCAACTGGCGGACTGTTGTATTCGTAGCGCAAGCCAACGTTGAGCAGGAAGCGCGGGACTACATGAATATCATCCTGCACGTAGGTGCTGACGCCGTGGCTGCGGAGACTGTTATATGTGTTTCCGCTTACTGCGGTTGCGGCATCCGGAACTCCGGCGAGCAGCTGAGTCAAGATCAAAGAGGAAGCATCGCATCCCGGGTTCTGAGAACTGGGAATGCACGGCGGAATGCCAGGAGGAATCTGCGATACTCCGGCTGCAGTATCTCCTAGAAAGAGCCATTCGCCGCGCGCGAGGAAATCAAGATAATCGTCGATGCGCAGCCGGTGAACGTCGGCTCCGATTTTGAACTGGTTGCGGCCCACCGTCCATGCGACGTTATCGGCAAGTTGCAACGTTGTGTCGTGACGGTCCTGCGGATAATTTACCGGTTCGCCGATGCCGTCAAAACCGGTAATCGATACGTCGGGGTTATCCCATGTCTACCGGATTGGTCAGAACATCCGGGAAGCCCAGCGCCGCGTTGAGGTCCGTACCATGATTCTGCTGCAGCACAGTTGCCCTCATGCGGATGAAGCCCAGGCGAAACTCGTTGAGGATTGTCGAGCGGAACACGCGCGTCCACTCCAGCCCTGCATTCTGTCCGTGATCCAGCGTGAAGCTGCCGTAACCAGGCAGCGCTGTGAAAGCGTTCACCGGGTCGAAAGGGCTGAAATTATTGCCATCGATCAGCGAGTAGTGAGCAGAAACCGTGTCCGTCGAATTGAAATGATGATCCAGTTTTGCCGTGTACAAATTCTCCGAATTGCGAATCACAGGGGCGGAAACGAACGTGTTCGAATCGGCGAGATCGATGCCGACGTTTGCTTGCGGATAAAGATTTCGCACGTTTTGTCCAGCGTTGCACGAGGCGTCAGAGGGATTCGGACAGCCCGTCAGCGCCACCATGGTTTGCAGCAGCGGATTTGTTGGCGTATCGACCGCGGCCCATTCGTTTTGTGACGGCACTGTTGCTTCGCGAGTGTTTGCCTGCCGCAAGCGCAGTCCTTCATAGGAGGCAAAGAAAAAAGTCTTGTCTTTGAAGATCGGTCCGTCGAGAGTTCCCCCGAACTGGTTTCGCTGCAGGGCGGGGATACCTCCGCACTCGCCCGGTATTGAAGTTGCAGTGCAGTTGGGGAAGTCGAAGTAGTTCTTGGCATCAAGGTTCCGGTTGCGGAAGTATTCGAACAAGGTTCCGTGAAAGGCGTTCGTCCCACTTTTTAGCACGACGTTGATCTGCGCACCGCCTGTCCGGCCATACTCAGCCGAATAATCGCTGGATTGAACTTTGAACTCCTGGATCGCATCCACCGACGGCAGAGCTACATACTGGTTGATATAGGGATCATTGTTGTCCACGCCATCGAGTAGAAAATTGTTCGATTGCTCACGTGCGCCGTTGACGCTAAGCGCGCCTCCCTGCGTGGAGTTTTGTGATCCCTCAGCCGGCAGCTGGCTCCCAGGAACCAACAACGCAAAATTGAGGAAGTTGCGTTCATTGAGCGGCAGTTCCTGCACCAAGCGATTATTGACTACCTGGCCTAGCGTCGAAGTATCGGTCTGAATGGCGGGAGGAGTATCTTTGACCTTTACTTCTTCTGTAGGTGTTCCTACCAGCAGCGCGAAATCCACGCGCACAGTCTGATCTACATCGACAATGACATCGCTAAAGACGCTTTTCCGAAAGCCAGCGACCTCGGCTGTTACGCGATACCGCCCCGGTGGCAATAACGCAACGGTAAAATCGCCATCACCGTTGGTTTCTACATCACGAACGGTGTTGGTTGCTTCGTTGATCACAGTGATCCGCGCATTGCGAACGACCGCGCCCGAAGGATCAGTGACGGTTCCAGTGATCGTCCCGGTAGGACCGCCTGCGAAAACGGCTGGAGTGAGGAAGAGTCCCAGCAACGCGAGCAGCAATCGACGACGAGGCATGAGTCCTCCTTGTAACTAAGAGACGAGCGGCTTGCTTTTATTGTGAGTTGAGCGCGGTCAAAACCGTTGTCTGGGCAGCACCGGGTGGCAACAACGTGGATAGCGCACGCCAAAAACGCAGAGCCGAAACCGGGGGCTGCTTCATACGGGTCTCCTGCGTCGACAAGACTCTGGGCAGGGCGAGTCCGGCGACCTCATCAGTCTAGGAACCTGGCTATGAACAGATCATCCCGCCAGCATGGCGGTCTGTCAACTCTGCTAGTCATTGACGCTTACGAATCCAGGCCATGGGTCGCGCGCCGGAGTTCTCTGGTACCATTTGCGCATGAGCACAGCGACCGAACATCCAGCCGTGGCAGAACACGCCGCCCAGGAGAGGCAAGAGCGTCCGGCTTCAGAAAAGCCGGCTCCAGAGAGAAAAGAACCCACTTACCTCTTCACCGAAAAGCAAGTGTCCGAGAAGAGTGAGATTGCGCGCCGCTTCATCGAGACCCGTGCGCGGCTCAATGTAAACGTCGAGAAGGCGAACAACTTTCTGGTGAAGCGTTTCTACAACATCGACCACAACACCTATCTTGAGGGCAAACTGCCCGCTCGAACGAAAGAGCTGATGGGACTGGTCGCCTCGGCGTGCCTGCGCTGCGATGACTGCATCATCTACCACGTAATCCAGGCTTATCGCCTGGGTGTTCCGCGCGACGAGCAGGAAGAGTCGCTCAACGTGGCGCTAGTGATTGGAGGGAGCATCGTCATCCCGCATCTGCGGCGGGCGTATGAGCTGCTAGAAGAGTTGTATGCCTGAAGAGTAGCTGCACGCCGCATATGTGGCAGTCACTTCAGCTATCCGGTCGAGCGAAGCTAGACAGTTCAAGAGAAGCTACTACGAAGATGGCCGCCACACCGCGGCCACTAACGTGACTACGATCAAAGCGATTCCCCCGCCTAGTTCGAGCCGGTGCGGGTGACTCAATTCTTTCCATACGGCGTCGGGAGGCCACGATACGCTAGCGTCGCGCATGGCGTCCATACAAGTCAGCACACCGGAGACGAAGCCGACGGCCGTGGCCAATCGACGATTCTTATTTGAGGACATATAGGACTAGCTCTCGGTCGTGGCTTAAAGCAAGCTGGAATTTCTATCGTCTAGAACGCGTCAATTCCTGTTACGCTTTGCCCGATGATCAGTGAATGCACGTCGTGCGTGCCTTCGTAGGTCTTTACGGATTCCAGATTCATCAGGTGGCGCATGATCGGGTAATCGTCGGCGACGCCATTCGCGCCGAGGATGTCGCGCGACAAGCGGGCGCATTCCAAAGCTATCCACACATTGTTGCGCTTTGCCATCGAGACATGCTGCGGCTGCACTTTGCCGGCATCCTTCAGGCGACCGACTTGCAGCACGAGCAGTTGCGCCTTCGTAATCTCGCTGATCATCCACGTCAGCTTGTCTTGCACGAGCTGATGCGAAGCGATGGGCTGATCGCGCCACTGCTTGCGCAGCAGGGAATATTGGAGCGCGCAGTCGTAGCAGGCCATGGCGGCGCCGACGGCTCCCCATGCGATTCCGTATCGGGCTTGATTGAGGCACATCAGCGGAGATTTTAGCCCGCCACTTTTCGGCAGAAGATTCGACTCCGGTATGCGCACATCCTGCAACGACAATCCCGAAGTCACCGATGCTCGCAGCGACCACTTGCCGTGAATGTCGTCTGCTTTGAAGCCGGGGCGGTCGGTTTCGACCAGGAAGCCGCGAATGCGGTCGTTCTCGTCTTCGACCTTCGCCCAGATGATCGCAACATCGGCGATCGTTCCCGAGGTGATCCACATCTTCTCGCCGTTGATCACATACTCGTTTCCCACTTTTTTCGCGCGAGTGCGCATGCCGCCGGGGTTCGATCCGAAATCGGGCTCCGTCAAGCCGAAGCAACCGAGTTTTTCGCCCTTCTGCATTGCGGGCAGCCATTTTTCTTTTTGTTCGTCGCTGCCGAACTCCCAGATAGGATACATAACCAGCCCCGACTGCACGCTCACGAAGCTGCGCACGCCGGAGTCGCCGCGCTCGAGTTCTTGTGTCATCAGGCCGTATTCCACATTGCCCATCCCGGCGCATCCGTAGCCTTTCAATGACGCGCCGAAAAATCCCAGCTCAGCCATGGGCTTGACAAGTTCGCGTGGGAATCGCCCGGCGCGGTTACACTCTTCAATGATGGGAATCAGATTTTCTTCGATGAACTTGCGCGTGGTATCGCGGACAAGGCGTTCGTCGTCGGTGAGCAGGGAATCGTATTGGATGAAATCGACGCCGCGGAATTTAATGGCAGGCATGAGCGGTCTCCGTAAGGATAAAGTCGGCCCCAATCCTGTAACGACGATTAAGGCAGGTTTGCCGCCCACGAATCGGGCCGCATGCGGAAGGCAAACATATGACGGTAGCAGGGCCGGAGGCGGGGGTCAACGTACAGGCTCGGAGGACAGTGCTCCAGGGCGTAGAAAAGATCAGCAGTTTTCTTCGCGTTCTTCGCGATACCATAGCGATCTTCGCGGTCAATAGCTTTTTACCGCAAAGATCGCGAAGAAAGGCCGCGAAGGACGCAGAGAAAATCTAAAAATCACAAGATTACTCGCCGAACAGATGATGGTAAATTCCTCCGCCCAGCGCACCACCAATTAATGGCGCAACCCAGAACATCCACAACTCCTGGAGCGCCCAGCCTCCGGCGAAGACTGCGGGACCGGTACTGCGGGCCGGGTTGACCGAGAGATTCGTCACGGGAATACCGACTAGGTGAATCAATGTCAGGCAAAGACCAATGGCAATCGGAGCGAATCCTTTGGGCGCACGATTGTCGGTCGCGCCCATGATGACGATCAGGAAAAATGCCGTCAGCACGACTTCGGAAACGAAGCCTGCAGCCATCGAGTAGCCGTTTGGAGAGTTGGCTCCGTAACCGTTGGAGGCGAATCCTGCATGAACGTCGAAGTTGGCGGCTCCGCTGGCGATGAAGAAGAGCACACCCGCAGCGGCAATCCCGCCCAACACCTGCGCGATGATGTAATGCAGCAGTTCTGAAGCAGGGAAGCGCTTGCCTACCACAAGCCCCAAGCTCACGGCTGGGTTTAAATGGCAGCCCGAGATGTGGCCAATGGCAAAGGCCATAGTGAGCACGGTGAGGCCAAAGGCCAGGGCGACGCCGGCGTATCCGATGCCGACATTGGGGACACCAGCGGCCAACACGGCTGCGCCGCATCCGCCGAAAACCAGCCAGAAAGTTCCAAAGAATTCCGCTGCTGCACGCTTCGCGATGGGCATAAGCTCCTTTAAGCAGATGGGAATTGGGTGACTTAAGAGCCTGGGAACGTGAGGCAGAAGCGTAACACAGAGGATTCAGAATCAAAAATGGAACTGTGTTGGCCGCTCTGATCCCTTTCGGTTACGAATGGCTTCAAATGCAATCCATCTGGATTGTCCGTTCTAGTTGGGAGTGCTAGGCTTCGGAAGAGTGGCTTCCACGTATACGAATCCGTTGAAACTGTCAGTCTCTTCGCCGGACCGAGCGGCGCAATGGCTGCAATCGGCCTCGGCGCAGGTCTGGATCAAATTTCTGTTGGCGCTGGTGGGCTTGGGCCTGGCTTTCGCGGCGGCGCTGTTTTCCACTGTATCGCGCGATGCTGGCAACGTCTGGGCCACGGTGATTCTGGCCTCGGCATCGTTATTGCTGACGACGCTGGTCGGCCTCGTCACCGTACCGTATCTCGCGCGGCGCGTTGCGGTCGAGCGATTGCGCGAATCGTTCGACTACGATGTAACCCGAGCTGGCGTTGTGTACGTGCTGGTCACGCTGGTGATTGGCATCGCGGCGCTCAACACGGGAAACAATCTGCTCTACATTGTAGTTGCGGCCATGCTGGCTGCAATCCTGGTGTCCGGAATTGTTTCCGCTTGGGTGTTGCGCTGGTTGGAACTCGATATTCGCCTGCCCGAGCATGTTTTTGCTGGGCGCGCGGTCATTGCCCGCATCGTGTTGCATAATCCGCGACGATGGCTGCCGTCGTTCTCCATCCGCGTCGTGTCGGTTCGCAAGAGAAGTGACAAGCCCGCGAAGCAATGGCAATGGGAGTCGACCACGTTTGCTTTTCCCTTTAACCGTCCGCGTGCGGAACAATGGCTGCGCCTGCCTGATCTTCGCTTGCGGCGCGCAACCGTTGCACCACCGCCTCCGGGCATTTTCGAGGGAATGGCGTATTTCCCTTACATCGCGGCCAAGGTGGAACTGTCAGCCGATCTGGAACTAAAATTCAATCGCCGCGGCCGCTATTGCGAAGACAGCTTTGGTCTGGCCACACGCTTTCCCTTCGCGTTTCTCACCAAGACGCGCCATGTGGCTCTGTCGCGGGAAGCGCTGGTTTATCCGCGGATTGACCCTACCGATGAGCTTTTCGAGATTCTGCCGCTTGTTCGTGGCGAGTGGGAGAGCTTTGTGCGCGGCCGTGGCTCCGACCTCTACCGCATTCGCGAATACATGCCGGAGGATTCCGCGCGCCATGTCGACTGGAAGGCGACTGCCAAGTCGGGCTCATTGAAGGTTCGGGAATTCGCCCGCGAAGACGAGCGCAAACTCTGCATTGTTTTCGACAATCCGGAGCCGGAGATGGTTTCAGAAACTGCGTACGAGAAGGCCGTCGATCTTGCAGCGTCGATTGCTTGGCACTTTGCGGCGCAGGATGCCGAGGTTTCATATGTGGCTCCGGGACATCACCGCACCCGGGATCTCCACGAGTTTCTGTCGTGGCTGGCGGTGATCGAGGCTGGAGCGGTGGGCCCTGTTACGGCGAGCACAGGTGCCGCGCAAGATTTGCTGACTAGCATGAACCTGGGCAGGTCTGATGAATACAATATCGTGGTGACTGCCCGGCCACGCGGCAGCCTGCCTACGGCGCTCTGGAATTGCTCTTATTTCGTTTTTATCGGCGATACCGTGTCCTCCTGAACTACCTGCGCGAAAACTGACCATTGTCTGGAAAGAACGCGCCCCGCAATAGCCCCCGTTGGGGGTTGAGGAGGGCTTCTAAATTATGGGGCTTCAACCTCGTTCGTTCTGATCCCAGGCCCCTATGGCACGAAGGTAACGTTGTGCAAAGAGTATCTATCTCGTAACGTTACTTTGGATTACCACAGTGAATTGAACTTCGGGTTAATACCAGCTAACGTTAGCATCAAATCAAGCCGAAGTGTCTGATTGTGGGTTCGACCTCCTTGAGATTTAAGGAAGATCGAATCCAAGGCAGCCTAGTTGATGAGTGAGAAAATCAGGATTCTTTATTATTGTCTCTGGATCGCGCATCCCTTGCTCCAGGCAGGGATCGTTGCGTTCATGGTTCGGCGCGGGCTGCAGCGTCAATTCCGATTCTTCTTCGGCTATATGCTGACCCAACTCCTTACCTTTGCCGTGGTGTTCCCGACGTTTTGGCATCGGCAGAGCTATACCATCTGTTTTTATTCCTACTGGGTCTGCACTGCAATCAGCGTGGCCTTCGGCTTTGGAGTGATTCACGAGGTATTTGTTGATGTTTTCCGTTCGTTCCATACGCTGCGCGATCTGGGCACGGTGCTCTTCAAGTGGGCCGGGCTCGTGATGTTGCTGGTGGCGGGCGTAGTCTCAGTTTCTACCAACTCGTCCGATGTTGAGCCTTGGATGCAAGCCATCATTACGGCACAACGAAGCGTGCGCATTGTTCAGGTCGGGATGGTGCTTTTCCTTCTTTTCTTCGCCCACTATCTTGGCGTAAACCGTCGTCAGCGCAGCTTCGGCATTGCATTGGGTTTCGGTTCGTTTGCCGTTGTGGAGTTAACGCTGATCGCCTCTTGGGTAGGAAATCATCTTGGCAATCCTTGGATGAGCGTGGTCAACATGACCGCCTACAATATCAGCTTGGGAGTGTGGCTCGGGTATGTCGCGTTCAAGAGTCCAGTGCGCCAAAGCGCGACTACCTTGTTGCAGCCACAGCGCTGGGAGCAGAGCCTTTCCGATATTCATCATCCGCTGCCAGCCGACTCCTTGATTCCCATGTTTGAAGGGATGGTCGACCGTGCTCTTTCCCGCAATCAGCGCGATGTAGCTGTCGAGGCCGAGCCGAGAGAGACCTCTCCAGCCGCCCGTGGCGCAGCTGCCCCTTCGGGATTCCCGGTGCCCGTAAGGGCTGGTTCCAAGAGCTAACACCTCAGATTTTCCTACATCAAAGAAAACCCATTTCCGGTTCTTCGACCTCTGTTTAGCCCTATTCGGCAATCGTAAACCGCTGTGTCATGAGCCCGACACGGATGGCGTCACCTCGCAATAGGTGAACGATTACTCGAATGAGAGCCTAACCATGTCTGCTATACCTTGCGGACAAAATAAACGAGAAATGAGAAGTACATGGAGGGGTGAAAACTCTTGCACATCGGCTCGACTCGTGCCCTATAATGCCGCTCCGCGCTAAGTAGTCCCAGGTTTATCTTCGCGCGGATATAGGAGACGAACCCCATGAAACGTGCAATCAGGATTTCGATCCTGATAGTAGGACTAGTAAGCACATTCCTCGTAGCTGCCGTTCCTCAGGTTCCCACCACGGACGGAGGCCCGATTCTTGTGTGCCCACCGGGCAACAAGCACTGCCAAATTAACCTGCCACCGATGAATAGCTAATCGAAGCTCAGCCATTTAATCGGAGGCCTCAACATGACAGCAAGGTCACTTAAGTAACCTCGTAGTCATTGGGCCAAACAGTTGGGTTCGAACACTTCGGGCTCGCAATCTTTTGGGCTGACGGGATTTCATAACTCGCCAGCCCCCTATTTTTCGATGGGAACTCTACTGTGGATGTCGCAGGGACTCTTCCAGACTCCTTCTCAACTCGGTGGCGTCTGCCACCGGCGGTTGGCAGGATGTTCCACTGCATAACACCGCGAAAGATTTCCCGGATCTCATTTGAGGAAGATTTGGGATGGTCGCTGCCAGGACTGGCGGAAGATTGCCCGGGGCTGCCTGTTTTGCACGCAGACACAGAGTAGTCTTATTGAACGCGAACGGCGCGATAGCTGCGGCCTGCAATTCGTGGGCGGCGAGTTCGTCTTGATCACTAGCAATCACCACAACCTGCGCCGGACTTTCCAGCCAGTGGACTACGGCGATCCCGTAAGTCGCGGCGAAGATTCCAAATTGCTCGGCGACACCCGAAAATGTCTCCAGCGTCTGTTCCGCTTTGTCGCGGTAACCAGAGTCTCCCGTGTAATGATGTAGTCGCGTCAGAGCAATCGCCGCCATGGGATTTCCCGCTGGCGTCGGAGAATCCTGGAGCGGTTTGCGCCGTGTGCCAAGTACGCCTAAAGCCGAGCCGGCGGAAGTAGCCTCACTGTCGAAGAATCCTCCCGAGGTTGCATCAAAGAAGCGCATGATCATCGCGTCGGCGATAGATCGAGCAAACTTGAAGTAGTTGAGATCGGCAGTCGACTCGTAGGCATCGAGGCAAGCCAGCGCTGTGAAAGCGTAGTCCTCGAGCATCCCAGCGACTTCCCGGTGCTCAGCCTTCGGATCGGAATATGCGACGACATGCAGAAGCAATCCTGATGTATTGCTGACTTGTGTGGTGCGGGCACTCCCTTCGACTTCGCTCAGGGCAGGCCAGCCCACGTCTTCGTCTGTACTCTCAAGTTTTCTCCATGCCTCTGCCAGCACATGATCCAACGACTTCAGTGCAAAGCACCGCGCATCGGAAAGGTTCAGCACCTTCGCCGCCTCGAGATACGCCGAAATGCACAAACTGTTCCAACCAACATAGACAGTCTTATCCACATACGGAGTGGGACGTTGCAGCCGGGCCGCATACATTTTTTTCTTGGCAGATCCAAGGATTTCCGTCACCTTCTCCGCAGTCAGATTCAAGCGCCGGGCGATCTCATCAACGGGCGCCCGTACAAACAGCACATTCTTCGCTGGATTGTGATGCATCTCCCCGATCTCATTGATATCATAATGCAGCGCCGCGACCTGCGCTTCCTCTTCGCTCAAAACTGCGCGCGCCTCGTCGAGCGTCCAGGTGAAGTAGTCACCGTCATCGTCCATGTTGATGTCGGCATCTTGTGAGGCATAAAATCCGCCGCGATCGCGGTCGCTCAGCCACTCATCCATCCAGCGAATAATGTCCCGCGCAACATCGGCAAAGAATTCGCTCCCAGTCGCCTGATATGCATGCACGTAATTCTTCAACAATTCCGAGTTGTCGTAGCACATCTTCTCGAAGTGCGGCACCACCCAACGCTCATCGACGGAATATCGATGGAACCCGCCCGCCAGTTGGTCGTAGACGCCGCCCCGAGCCATGTGCTCGAGAGTTGAGACAATGACCTCACGAAGATCCGGGTGCTCATCAAGACTAGGGCTTTTGATTCTCGCCTCACCGGCATATCGTTCAATCAACAAATCCAGCACCGATGGATGCGGAAACTTCGGTGCCTGCCCGAAGCCTCCATGGCGTGTATCGAACATGCTGAATGCTGACTTCTCAATCGCAGCAACCACATTCGCCGGAATCCGTCCACCACGACCTTGAAACGATTCCGACTGCGCAATCGCGCTCTCGACCATCTTTGCCTGCTCAACCACGTCGCCATTTTTTTCTTTGTAGGCATTGGCAATGCTCAGCAACACGCGCCGAAAGCTTGGACGCCCGTAGCCATCGCTGGGCGGAAAGTACGTTCCTCCATAAAACGGCTTGCCGTCGGGCGTGAGAAACGCCGTAAGTGGCCATCCGCCCTGTCCGCTGACTGCTTGCACCGCGGCCTGATAGCGGCTGTCGATGTCGGGGCGTTCGTCGCGATCCACCTTCACCGCGATGAAGTGTTCATTTACTATCGCCGCAATCTCCGGGTCGTCATAGGACTCGCGGTCCATCACATGACACCAGTGGCACCACACCGCGCCGATATCGAGCAGCACCGGTTTATTCTCACGCTTCGCAGCGTCGAACGCCTCCTCGCCCCACTCGTGCCACTGAATCGGCTGGTGCATGGCCGAACGAAGATAAGCGGAAGAAGCGCGGGCAAGGGAATTGAGCGTCGTCGTAGTCATTGATTCAAGTCTATACGTACAGGGAGAGATGGTGCATGCGAGCATACAGATGCGTGTGAGTATAGAGCGGATTTCGCACTGAAGAGTGGGATCGGACAAAACGCGCCGAGCCTATCAGACATCTTCTATATGGTTTGTTGCATCATTCCGCATACAATACTTTTCGGTATCGAGACGGCCTCGGGACCATACAATGAATCCGAATGTCGCAAAGGCATTTTGGGGAATCGCACTACTGCTGAGTCTCATATCCACCGTCAGTGGTTTGCAGGCGCAGGATGGTGGCGCAACTCTGTCTGGCAAAGTCACGGATTCCTCCGGCAATCCGGTGGTTAACACAAAAGTTGTCATACAGAATTCAGTCACAGGTGAATCGACCGAGGCGCAAACCGATGCCTCAGGCGTTTACAGCGTTTCTGGGTTGGCTGCAGGAGACTATGAAGTTTCTGTCTCTGTAGAGGGAGCCGGAGGCGACGTCTCAAAAGTCACTCTGGCCGCGGGCAGTCAACAAACCGTGAACCTTGCGCTAACGTCGAGTCCGCCTCCGACGCCGCCTGCTCCGACACAGCCTCAAGAACTTCCGAACGCGCTTTCCAGCAGCAAGACGGAGCCATCGCTCGAAGATCTCGGCTTTTCAAAGACTGAGCAGCAGACAAATGCCCAGGAACAGGCGCTGCTCGACAAGCGCACTCATATGCTGAAGATTCACCAGCGCATGGGATTGATCACGACGATCCCGTTGATTGCAACAGTGATCCTCGGGCCTGGCGCCGGGGGCAAAAGTGAAGGCACCACTACTCGTGATCTGCACGTCGCGTTGGGGGCGCTCACCGGCGACCTCTATGGCATCACCGCCTGGTACGCCATCCGCGCGCCCAGAATCAAAGGTACCGAAAAGCGTGGCCCCATCCGTTTTCACGAGGCTATGGCGTGGATTCACGGGCCGGGGATGATTCTCACGCCAATCTTGGGCGCGATGGCGTTCGAGCAAAAAAACAACGGAGAAAAAGTTCATGGTCTAGCCGCTGCACATGGTCCTGTGGCGATCGTTACTGCTGGGGCCTTCGGAGCCGCGCTCTTATCGGTGTCAGTGAAATTCTGAGCTGAATCTATGAATAAGAAATTTCTAGTGGTCTTCTGGCTGCTGGTTTTGCCCAATCTCTTCGCCGCCGACCACACTTGGGTGCTGAAGCAGAGCACGCTGACCTATCATGTTTCGCACCCGCTGCATCAGACCGAAGGTGTCAGCCATGCTGCGCGAGGCAAAGGAATCTGCCACGAAGGCCAGTGCGAATTCCTGATCGCAGTTCCGGTCAAATCATTCGATTCCGGGGACAGCAACCGTGACCTGCATATGGTTCAAGTCACGCGAGGCGCAGAATTTCCCATGGTCACAGTCCGTACGCACTTGCCCGAAGCCGCGTCGAGTTCGCCGACCGTTAAAGCCGATTTAGAAATTAAGTTTGCAGGCCAAACGGCGCACTTCAGCCAGGTATCGCTTGAACTGACCACCCAAGGCAGCGACATGCGAGTCACCGCGACTATTCCTGCCATGCTGGCTGATTTCAAGATCGACCCTCCGACGCTGTTAACAATGCCGGTGAAGAACGAAATTCCCATCCGGGTCGATATGACGTGGAGTCCGCAATAAGTTTTTGCGGAAGATTTTCACTGAAGTACTCTCGCACAACCTCGTGGAAGAGCGGCCCTTCAGGGCCGCGTAAATGCGACACGTAGAGTAGGGCTTCAACCCCCGAGCAACTGCTCAGCAATCTTGCAATACAAATCGATCGCGTCATGCAGTTGCTGCTTCTCGATGTATTCTCCCTCCGTGTGCGCGACGTGAATCGATCCTGGACCGATCAGCAACGGCTCACCCCAGTTGGTCAGCTTGGGAATGTCCGTGGTGAATGCGGCAATCATGGTAGGCAATCCGTCGACCGTGCGGAGCCGCAGAAACGGCAGTTCGAGCGGAAATGTAACTTCGACCTGATCGCCGGCGGTCGCGCCAATCTGTTGGCGCAATTCTTCAGATGGGCCGACAAGACGGTAAGACAAATCGGCATGTGCATAATCGGGAATGATGTTCGGAGCGCGTCCACCCTCGATGATGCCGATGTTCAGCGTACATGGGCCAATCTGCAGATCGGATGGCAGCTGCATCGCGAGCAGCCTGGCCAGTGCCGGAATCAGTTTGTCGATCGCAGACTCGCCGAGTTCGGGATATGCCGAGTGAGCCATGCGTCCTCGCGCTGTGACCTCACAACGTAGAGTTCCTTTGGATGCAAGAGCGAGGCGGTTCTCGGTAGGCTCGCCGTTGACGAGAAAGCGACATCCCACTGGCGGATGCTCGTTGGCCACGTGCGCGCCCAGGCTGTCGCGTTCTTCTCCGGCAACGAAGAGCAATCCAACATAAGTGCCTTGTCGGCGCAGGCGCTCGGCGGCCGCAATCTGCGCCGCGATAATTCCTTTCGCGTCGCACGATCCGCGCCCGTAAATCCGCCCTGCATCCTCCGACGATGGAATGAATGGCGGAACGGTATCCATGTGCGTCGAGAACACGACTGCAGGTTGCAGTTGCTCCGGCGACGTTGCGTACACGTTGAAACGATCGCCTTCTACTGGCATCTTCTGCACCTGATACCCGAGGCGAAGAAGTTCCCCATAAAGGTAGTTTCCAACTTTGGCTTCATTTCCGGTGATTGATTCGATGTCGATGAGTTGGCGCGTGAGCGTGACGGCATCCATGGTGGAGAGCATAGCAAAAACCGGACTTCGGACCTCAGACCTCGGACTGCGGCCTGAGCACTCGCTTCCTTGCGGTTTCGCCTGTCGCGTCTCGGGCAACGATGTACTCAAGTCAACTCCCACTTCCAACTAGGATCAAAGTTCGAGATCCGCCTGGAAATCGCCCAAGGTCCGGGGTCCGAGGTCTGAAGTCTGATGTCCGATTTTTCCTGTAATCTGAAGCGTGACTTCTTCAGCCACAACGATTCGCTCGTTATTTCTCGACGGCCCCGCCGGGAGGCTTGAAGCTCTACTTAACGCCGGAGCCACAGACGCAACGCACGCCGCGCTGGTTTGCCATCCCCATCCGCTGTTTGGCGGGACATTGCACAACAAAGTCGTGTTCCACACGATGAAGGCACTCAACAGCTTTGGATTTCCGGTGCTGCGCTTTAACTTTCGCGGTACTGGTTTGAGCCAGGGAGATCATGACAAGGGCGAGGGTGAAGTCGAAGATGTGCGCACTGCGCTCAACTGGCTGGAGAACGAGTTTCATTTGCCATTGCTGCTGGCCGGATTTTCGTTTGGCGCTGCGGTTGGATTGCATGCCGCCTGCGCGGATGAACGGGTTCGTGCCCTGATTGGTGTCGGCGTACCGGTTATTCCCGTCGCGGAGGCCACGGAAGAACCCCGCGTGTACACGTATGAATTCTTGAGTGAGTGCACCAAGCCAAAGCTGCTCATCAGCGGAGCGCGAGACCAGTTTGGTCCGCGAGCCAAGCTGGAAGCATTAGTTAATTCAGTGCCAGAACCCAAGAAACTCGTCATTGTCGAAGGTGCCGACCATTTCTTTGAGGGCCGACTGCGAGAGCTCCGCGAAGCGATTGAGGCCTGGGTCAGGGAACAGGTGGTCCGGTAGCTCAACTGCCCCGTTTGTCTTTGTGTTCTCTGCGGCCTTTCTTTGCGTACTTTGCGGTCAAGTAGCTCTTGACTGCTGAGTTCGCAGAGAACGGCCGAGAAGAGCGCAGAGAAGTGCAAAATTGAATCCCGGCGTCTCAAGGAACCACTCTTTATAATCCTTCCCATGCTCGATGCCGACCGTGAAGCGAAGTTTCATTCCATGCGCCAAACTGCGCGTGATATTTTTTGCGGGACTATGGCGAACGCCTCGATCGGCAGGGCTTTTGCGCGACACGTCAATTGCGATCGGGGAGTGTTGCGGGTTCGCGAAGACCTCTTCGACCTGCATTCGTACACGAACGTGTTCGTCGCCTCGCTTGGTAAAGCTGCGAACACTATGGTTGAAGCGCTGGTCGAGCAAGCCGGAGCCTCGCTCGAAGGCATTGTCGCCAGCTCGGTTGAACCTGCAACTCATATTCGCGGATTCCAATATTTCCGTGGCGGGCATCCCACGCCCAATGCCGAATCCATTCGCGCTGCGAGTGCGATGCTGAAAGCGTTGGATGCGCAGCCAGCATCAGCGTTAGTGATTTTTCTGATCAGTGGCGGAGGGTCGTCAATTGTTGAAAAGCCTATCGACGACGAGATTTCGTTGGATGATCTCATCGCGACCTATCGCATGTTAGTGTACTCAGGCGCACCGATCGCCGAAATCAATACTGTGCGCAAGCATCTCTCGGCTGTGAAAGGCGGGCGGCTGGCGCAGGCGGCATTTCCAGCGCAACAGATATCGCTGTTGGTGTCTGATGTTCCTGACAATTCTCCCGATGCTCTCGCATCTGGTCCGACGATGCCTGATTCGACGACCGTTGAAGACTGCTACGACATTGCGGCAGACTATGAACTGCTGCCGCAGTTTCCGCAATCGACACGCGAACTCTTCGAGCAGCATGCACTGGAGGAGACGCCGAAATCGGATGATCCCATATTTCATCGCGCACGCTGGTGGACTGTGCTCTCGAATCAGATGGCGATTGAAGAAGCCAGTGCAGCGGCCGAACGCACCGGTTTCGTCGTGCATGTGGATAACTCCTGCGACGACTGGGACTATGAGCGCGCGGCTGCATATCTGCTCGATCGCGTGCGCGAGCTGAAAAAACAGTTCTCTCCCGTATGTCTGATTTCCGGAGGGGAAGTCACGGTGAAAGTGACTAACGGCGGCGTGGGCGGACGCAATCAGCATTTCGCGCTGGCATGTGCTGCGAAGATCGCCAGCGAAAACATTACTGTGCTCAGTGCCGGGACTGATGGCGTCGACGGAAATAGTCCAGCAGCGGGAGCGATAGTCGACGGGAGCACACTGCAACGGGCGCGAGCACGCGGACTTGAACCGCACAACGCGCTTGCCAAGTTCGACGCTTATCCGTTTTTCACAGCGCTTTGCGATGCGATTGAAATCGGGCCGACCGGGAACAATCTGCGTGATCTGAGAATACTGCTGGCATACTAGAGCAGAGTCAGCGCCGGCGGGCTTCGCCCATGCGGGACAGCCGAGGCGGCTGTCCTCACATGAGCATCTGTAAACGCTGGTCCAACGCTACGCGGTCTTTTGCATCTGGTCGCCGCCCATTTTTGCCATGGCTTCATCCATGGATTTCTTCATCTCGTCTGCCGACATATCTTTGATGTGAGTACCGATTGACCATTTGTGGCCGAACGGATCTTTCAGCTTTCCGTAGCGGTCGCCCCAGAACTGATCGGCAACCGGCATTTCGACCACGGCGCCAGCTTTCACGGCGCGGTCAAAGGCAGCGTCGACACCGTCGAGGTAGATATGCAGCCCCATTGGCGAGCCGCCGAACGCCTCGGGTGACTTCGCACCAAAATCGGGAAATTCATCGCTCAGCATAATAATCGAGTCACCGATCTTCAATTCGGCGTGCATGACTTTGCCGTCGGGACCTTTTGCAATGCCTCGTTCTTCGGCACCGAACGCCTGCTTGTAGAACTCAATGGCCTTGACTGCGTCGCGGACTGTGAGAAACGGTGTCAAGGTGTGATAACCATCAGGAATGGGCTTTACGGGCATGAAAACCTCCTCTGGACAGAATTGGCGATAGCAGTGTACACCAGACGATCGCGAGTGTGAGTTAATGCCTGGTTACGACGCGAAACTTATTGCCAACGTTTCAAGCTGAGATTCGTATATCTAGTCATGAACCTACACATGGTCGGGCGGTCAAATGTTATGTTTCGTCAGCTGTCGGTTTTCTGTCTACTGTTTGCTTCTTGGTTATTCGCGCAGTCTGAGGTCCGGTCGGCCACGGTGAAAAGGCTGGATGGCAGCACGATCACCGCGTCGGAGATCGACAGAACGGTCACACAGTTGATGAAGGGCGCCGAAGTGACCGGCACGGGATTCGCGATTTTCGATCACGGAAAGCTCGTCTACCTAAAGGCCTATGGCTTCCGCGATAAAGAGAAGAATTTGCCTCTGACGGTCGATTCGGACATGTCCGCGGCGTCGATTTCGAAGGTGGCGTTTGCTTATTTGGCGATGGAGTTGGTGGACGAAGGAGTACTGGACCTGGACAAACCGATCTACCAGTACTTGCCCAAGCCGCTGCCTGAATACCCGAGATACGCGGACCTGGCTGGCGACGAACGATGCAAGCGCATCACCGCGCGAATGCTGCTCAGCCACACCAGCGGATTTGCGAATTGGCGATGGATCGAAGAAGACCGCAAGCTGCGAATTCACTTTGAACCGGGATCGCGATTTGCGTATTCAGGGGAGGGGATTGACCTGCTGCAGTTAGTGATTGAGACCACCACGAAAAAAACACTCGAGGATTTAATGCAGGAGCACATCTTCCTGCCTTTCGGAATGACGCGGACCAGCATGATCTGGCAGGATCGCTTCGAAAGCGATTACGCCAATGGCTACGACGAATACGGTCGTTCTGTCGGTGCTCATCGCTGGAAGCATGAAGATGCTGCCGGATCAATGTCGATTACACCAAGCGATCTGGCGAAATTTATGCAAGCTGTGATGGAAGGCCGCGGCCTGCGACGTAAAACCCGGGAGCAGATGTTCAGCCCGCAGATTCAAATCACCTCGAAGCACGAATTCCCGTCGCTCGCGAATGAGCCCACCGACGAGAACAAGGCCATTCGCTTAAGTTATGGCTTGGCGTGGGGTCTCTACTGGACGCCATACGGTAAGGTGTTCTTCAAAGAAGGCCATGACGATGGATGGAGAAACTACGTTGTCTGCTTTGATAAGCAGAAATCAGGCATGATCATCATGGCTAACAGCGGCAACGGCGAAGGGATTTACAAATATCTTTTAGAGAAGTTAATGAATAACACCTTCACGCCGATCGAATGGGAACAATTCACGCCCTATGACAAGCTGCCACCGCGTCCGCCATTGCCGCAGCACAAACAGGTCAAAATCGATATAAAACTGCTGGATCGTTACGTCGGCCGTTACACTGTTCCGCCGAACATCATCCTAACGATTCGCCGGGAGGGGGATCATTTGTCAGTACAGGAAAACGATGAGCCCAAGCAAGATTTACTTCCCGAGAGTGAAATTGACTTTTTCTCAACGACGGCCGACGACGTTTATACCTTCCAGGTCGGTGGCCAAGGGCACACGACCGCAATGACGCTGCATACGGGTGGAGAGAACATTGTGATCAAGAGGATCGAGTGATATGGAATTCTGACGCGGTCTTTCAGAAGAACCGCGTCACGCCTTCTTCCATGACCACGACGCGGTCTTTAATCCCCGCGGAGCGAGCTTCCTGATCAAGCAATTGCAAAGGCTCTTCGACCGGTTCGTGCGATAAGCGGAACGTGCCATAGTGCATGGGGACCATCCAGCGCGACTTGAGATCGAGGAATGCGCGTGTCGCGTCGGCCGGGTTGGTGTGGACATTGCGGAACTGCGGCGGGTTATAGGCGCCGATCGGTAGCAAGGCAAGCTCAGGGGCGAGGCGGCGTCCAATTTCGCTGAAGCCGGCAAAGTATGCAGTATCGCCGGCGTGGTAGACCGAGTGCTTGCCTGCCTTCAGTACAAATCCGCCGTAGCCGCGATGCGAATCTTTCAGAATGCGCGCTCCCCAGTGCCTTGAGGGAACGTGCGTTACGGAGAGATTTCCGTGACGAGACATCTTCCACCAGTCCAGTTCGATGATCTCGGAAAAGCCAAGATCCGAAACGAGATCGGATACGTGCGTGGGAACGATGATGGCTGGCGCCACTCCGCGGGCACGCAGATTGTTTTGTATGATCGCGCGTAATGACGGTCGGTGCAGGTGATCGAAATGCGCATGCGAAACTAAAACTAAATCGATCGCGGGAAGATCGGCGATGCGCAGTCCGGGACGGCGCAGGCGCTTCAGAACGAACAGCCACCGTGCGAAATTTGGATCGATAACAACGCTTTGCCCGCCGATCTGCACAAAAAAGCTGGCGTGACCAATGAAGGTGACGCCAAGCTCTCCGTTGGTCACCAAACGTGGCTTGTAAGTTTGTCCGTAACGTGGAGTCACCGCCGAGTGACGAACGAGGCGTCCAAACTGGGTGGCACGTTTGCGAAGCGCCGGATTACGAAGCGTTTGCTTGATCATCTTGCTAGAGGGCCCGGAGACGAAAGCGATTTCGACCCCATCTTATCCATATCGACCGTTGCTACAGATTAACTATGACGATACGGAAAATTGTTTTTACTAGTTTGTAATATTAGATGAATGCCGAGGTGTTCGGGCTGCTTTTTCCAGTATTACCAGTACGGCGGTAATCGGTATGGGACAAGGGTTGACCTACGATCTCAGACGCGGAACCACACTCGCTTTTGTTCGATCTAACTCTTCATTTCCTTGACCTGCGACGCATTGGTCGTATCTAATCCGAAAACGTTCTTTATTTCTGGTGTTTCTGAGGACAGAGGAGAAGTTCTGCATGCGAGTTGCGTTTTTGGGATTGGGAATCATGGGGCAAGCGATGGCGACCAATCTAGTCAAAGCTGGCCACGAAGTGACAGTGTGGAATCGAACACCAGGAAAGCTGGTGGAAGGTGCGGCGGTGGCTCCGACGCCGGGAGCGGCAGCGCAGGGCGCGGAAGTGGTGTGGCTCTGTGTTTCTGACACGGATGCGGTCGAAGAAGTGATCTTCGGCGCTGATGGTGTGGATGCACCGCTGACCGAAGGCATGATCATTGCTGACTCAAGCACTATTTCTCCTTCAGCGACGCTGAAATTTGCCGAGCGCGTGGGAGCAAAAGGTGTTGCGTGGGTGGACGCTCCGATGACCGGGTCGAAGATCGGCGCTCGCGATGGCACCCTGGTTTTCATTGTCGGCGGGGATGAAGGGCCGATCGAGAGGCTCAAGCCTTTGTTTGCGGCGATGGGAAAGAAAATTTTCCGTATGGGCGAAACCAGTAAGGGTCAGGCCACGAAGCTCGCTATGAATCTGCAGATCGCCATGATCTTCGAGGGCTTTGCCGAGGCGCTAACGTTAGCTACTAAGCTCGGCGTGGATACGCAACAGTTGGTACAGCTCATCGAGGCGACGATGGTGCGCTCAGGCGTAGTCGAGTACAAAGCCCCCTTTGTTTTGCAGCGCGACTTCACACCGAACTTTCCGCTGCGGTTAATGCACAAGGACATTCGTCTGACGCTCGAAGCGGCGAAAGAAGCGCGCGTGAAGCTGCCGGGGCTTGAAACAGTGGAGGAAATCTACGAAATGGCCACGGAAGACGGCCACAGAGACCTAGATTATGCAGCTACGCTGACGCTGCTGGAGAAGTGGGCTGGCGTGCAGGTAAAAGGGAAGGCAGCTTAATCGGACCTTAGACCTCAGCCCTTTGAATTGATGCTGGCACGAGGTCTGAAGTCTGACGCCTGGCCTTTAGTCCATTAAAACCCTAGCAAATACATCGTGATCGACGTTGCCGCCGGTTAGTACGATGCCCGCGCGTTTGCCTTGCAAAGATGATTTTTCTTTCAGTGCTGCTGCCAGCGCGGATGCTCCGGCTCCCTCGGCGACGTTGTGCGTGTCGGTGAAAAGGATCTTCATTGCCCGTCGGATTTCGTCTTCACTGACCTGCACAACGTGATCCACGTTCTCTAAAACCACGGCGAGCGATTCATCGTCCGGAACGCGGCAGGCCATTCCGTCGGCGAGCAGAGTCGTGACGGGCGCTGCGATTTTCCGTCCAGCTTCGAAAGAGAGCTTATAGGCTGGGGCTCCCTCGGCCACCACACCGACAATCTTTGTCTTAAGGTTCATTCCGTTACGAACCGCCGCGCAGGAGCAGATTCCCGATCCTTGCCCAATTGGCACATAGACGACGTCCACATCGTTTACAGCTGAAAAGAACTCGACCCAATAGGTACCAACGCCCTTGACGATGTTGCGGTGATACGACGGGACGAAATGCCAACCGCGCTCTTCAGCAAGCTGTATTGCGTGCTCTTTGGATTCCTGATAATCGCTGCCAAACTCGATGAGGTGTGCTCCCTGTGCCTGCATGGCCGCATTCTTCTCTGCGCTGTTGCCGCGTGGAACCACGACATGAGCTGGCACGTCGAATCGACGCGCGGCGAGCGCAACTGACTGTCCATGATTGCCACGTGTCGCCGTGACCAGCCCTGTGATACCGGTCGTCCCGCGGAACAACTCCGCCGCATAAACGACTGCCGTACGCGCTTTGAAGGCGCCGACTGGAGTGTGGTTCTCGTGCTTGACCCACAATTCCGTCCCCAGGCGCTCGCACAACAGCGGCCAGACAATCTGTGGCGTAGGCTGCATGACGGAGTAGACGAGTTCCTGTGCCGCGCGGATTTCTTCGATGGACGGCAGGGATGATGTGGCTAATGTCGAGCTTGGCATAATGATTTGTACGCCCACCAGAGTGCGTCACTGCTTCTGATCTGTCTTAGTGGCGTGCAGATTCAGAAAAATCTCAACCGAGGCTCGGTTTTTCTCTAGACAATGACAATAAAACGATATAAAAGGAAATGCGATTCGTAATAAATCGCAAGCTACATAAAACAACGAAAAATCCTAAAACGGAGAGAGGAAGCGATTCCAATGCAGCGCAGAGACTTTCTGAAGAGCGGTGTCGCATTGGCCGTGGCCGCAGAGCTTGGAACGGGCAAAGCACACGGATTCGTCCGCTCTCACAACTGGGATAAATACGACTTTGGCGCCGGTCCAACCGTGACAGACCGTCTCAATCAAGGCCCCTTCCCTCAATATCCGCCTGACGCCGTTATACCCACAGAAGATGTCGTGATGACCACGACTCCTTCAGAAGAAGTTGTGTCGAACTACGGCAAGGGATTGGTCACTTACATTACGGCCGATAGCGGAACAGAGGAGATTAAGACAGACGACCTTTCCAAAGAGATCGACGCACTGATCCGATTCCCATTGGGGCAACAGCTCTACGTCCGTCCAACGTGGCGCGAAATCCAGCCGCGGCCCGGACGCCTGGAATTGCCCGATTATCTGAAACTCGTCTTTGATCTGGCGAAGAAAAACAATAAGCGCATTGGATTGCGTGTGCAGATGAGTGCTCCCGATTACACCCACGATGCGGCTCTTCCTGATTTTGTTCTCGAAAAAGTCCCCAAGGTTGATTTGGTGCTTAGCGACAAGGAGAACAGCGCGGACGCGGAACGATATCTGCGTAATCCGCATGGGCGCTATCAGCCGCGATTTGACCATCCTTTCTTTCAGCAGTCGTTTAAGGAATTAGTTGGATTGTTGGCAGCAGAGTTCAATGGCAGCCCGGCCATCGAGTTCATGGATACATTTATGTACGGCTTCTGGGGTGAAGGCCATACTTGGCCTTTCGCCAACAACCCTTTTCCCGACTACCAGACCGCCGAAAGGACGTGGGTGAAGATGCTCGAAGTTCAGCTCGAGAATTTCACCAAGACTCCCTTGTTGACGAATACGCAACCGGATTTCAGCCGGGTCGGCAATTCGGAACTTCTCGATCGAACGGTGCGCAGCAACAACTGGATCCGGAGTGACACCATTTTCATCGAGAACGAGCAAATCGAAGCGCTCAGTAATCGTCCGCCTTGGATCGGTGCCTTGCTCGAGCAAGGCCTTCCTGGAAAGCCTCCCGATCCGGCGGTTTCGCAGGAAGGAATTTCGCCGACAGAAAACATGATCGCGCATGTAATGGATATTGGGGCGAACTACTGGTCGCTTTGGAACTTTCATCAGATAAGCGCCAAGAACCTCGAGACCTATTACCAGGCGTATCCGCAATGGTTCGATCGAATCAATCGCAGAATTGGCTATAACGTCAGGCCGTCTTTTATCTGGAGTTATGAAAACGACGGTTCCCTGGGACTCATCGTTGGCTTTGCGAATGATGGCATTGCCGGAGTTCCGGGTGTGTTGAGGGTGACGGTGGAAAGCGAGGATGGCAAGCCGCTGAAGAGCGGATGCCTGGATGCCGGGTATCCTCTGCCGGGAAAGGTGCGCCAGGCACAATTTGTGCTGCCGCAAGGCACGAAATTCAAAGGACTGAGGCTTCGGGCCGAGATCGAAGTGAAGAGCATGCGATATCCGGTTCGGTGGGCGTGTCACCAGAAGCTGAATGAGGACGGCTCACTCACTTTGCAACCTAACCTCCACCATGGAGTCTGAGCATGGCGTTAGCGCTCGGGATCAAAGCAATTTTTCCTTCACACAGCGTGAAAAAAGCTGAGGGTCTTTGACGGGCTTTGTCGCTTTCTTAGGTGGAGCGGAAAACAATCCCGCTCACCAAGGAGACTCCTGCAATGTCGATCCACTTCAAATTTTGCAAATATGCCGCTGCCTTTGCTCTGATCACGATACTTATCCCATTGTCCTCACGCGCCGGTGAGATTGGTACTCCCACTACCGTGAACGGCTTTACGTTTACCAACTTCGATCCATCAGTCATGGGGCTGGCGGGATCAAATGCCAATGGAATCAGCAATCGAGGTCATGTAATTGTAAGCGCATTTAATGAGAGCGGCACGTTTTTAAATTTCGCCGGCAGACCTTCGAGCAGCATCGCGTTGAATACCGGAACGAGCACGACCGCGATGGCCTTCGGCATCAATAGCGGGGGCGACGTGGTTGGCGCGCATAACGGAGCGGCGTTCTTCCTCCCACTGCACGGCACACCGCAAAATTTGAATGTGCCGGCAGGTATGTCAAGCGCGTTTGGGATCAACGATGAAGGCAGCATCGTTGGACAGTTCACGTCTCCCAGCGGCCAGATCCCCGGCTTCTACCTCCGAAACAGCACAAGCAGCAAGCTTGTCACGATCAATGCGTCGTCAGGGCCTAATGTTCTATTCGCACAGGGGATTAATAACTTCGGTCTGATCGTTGGATTTTACGTGGGGAACGATGGGCAAGACCACGGCTTCATTGCCAACGCGTTCAAAGCGCGCAACGGCGTTCTGACCGGAACGCCAATTGTCGACCCGGTGATTCCAAACGTTCCCGGAGAACCAGGAGCGACCTTCGTGTTTTCCCAGTTGCTCGGAGTAAACGATGCAGGGATTGCAGTGGGCTATTACGGAGACTCCACCACGAGCCAGCACGGATTCGTCTACGACACGAACACGGGGACGTACACTTTTCTGGATGATCCTGCCGAAGCGTTCAACAACGGCGTAGAGGTGACGCAGATCACCGGTATTTCGAACTCCGGTGAACTCACGGGCTTCTACACAGATGCAAACGGGATAGCTCACAGCTTCATCGCCTGCCCGGCATATGCGTACTGCCCCAAATAGGCGAATGAGTGTTTCCTGCTGCGTCTCTGAAAAACAAAGCCGCCGGTACAATCTCCGACGGCTTTGTTCTGCTGAACCGATTTAGCTACGCTGTCTACCTGCCAATTTTTGTCTGATCTGCAAGAATCTGCAACGCTTCAGGCTTCCACCGCACGACTATAATGGCACACACCGATGGCCCTCATTTCCGGGACCAAACTCGGACCGTACGAGATCGTCTCCTCGCTTGGCGCCGGGGGGATGGGTGAGGTCTACTGTGCGCGCGATACCCGCTTAGACCGGACTGTCGCGATCAAGATTCTGCCGGCACATCTTTCCTCCAAGCTTGAGTCGAAGGCTCGTTTCGAGCGCGAAGCGCGGGCCATTTCTTCCCTCAATCATCCTTACATTTGTCATCTGTACGACATCGGGTCGCAAGCCGGCACTGACTACCTTGTGATGGAGTACCTGGAAGGAGAAACACTGGCGCAGCGTTTGCGCAAAGGTGCGATCCCGCTCAGGCAGGCATTGCAGTTCGGGATGCAAATCGCGGACGCATTGGCAACCGCGCATCGCGCAGGCATCCTGCATCGCGATTTGAAGCCGGCGAACGTAATGGTCACGTCAACGGGCGCAAAGCTGATGGATTTCGGGCTGGCAAAAGCAGCTCCAGCGTTGGGAGTCATAAAAGCAACTGCCGGACAAACGCCCTCGACGCCGACCTTGTCGTTGGCAGCGCTCAGTTCTCCTGTGAAAGAGCTAACCCAGCAGGGCACAGTGGTGGGAACGTTCCAGTACATGGCGCCGGAGGTGTTGCGAGGAGCAGATGCCGATGCGCGCTGCGATATTTTCAGTCTGGGCTGCGTGCTGTATGAAATGGTGACCGGACGGCGGGCGTTTGACGGCAAAAGCGAGCTCAGTGTCCTCACGGCGATTCTAGAGAAGGACCCTGACCCGGTGAGCCGAGTGCAACTTGCATCCCCTCCGGCTCTCGACCACGTGATCAAGTCTTGTCTGGAAAAAGACCCGGAAGAGCGATTCCAAACGGCACAGGACGTAAGGTTGCAGTTGAAATGGATCGCAGGAAACGAGATGCAGGGAGTTTCCGCTCCGGCGCGGAGCGGTCTGAAATTGGCTTGGCTGGCGGTTGGGGTCGCGGCGCTGGTTGCTATTTGTTTTGCGACAGCGTACGTAACGTTCAGACCACATGTGGCGCCGGTTGTGCGCTCGTCGATTCTGCCCCCACCGGGGACCGCATTCTTGAGTGCTTCAGTAATGGCGTCTGCACCGGTGCTGTCGCCCGATGGAACGCGGGTGGCGTTCGTTGCTCGCGATGAAAAAGGTACGAGTCTGTTGTATGTCCGGCAACTGAATTCCCTGGAAGCACACCCCTTTTCGGGGACAGATGGTTCACGATTTCCATTCTGGTCGCCCGATGGACGGGAGATCGGATTCTTCGCCAACCAAAAACTAAAAAAAATCGATGCCAGCGGCGGACCACAACAAACGTTGTGCGACGGCTTCGGTTTTGGTGGTACATGGAGTCCAAACGGCACCATCGTATTTGAGTCGGGTGCATACGACGGACTGTTACAGGTGTCTGCCGCCGGCGGTTCACCGCAGCCGGCCTCCAAGCTGGATACAACTCAGGGCGAGAATAGCCACCGCTGGCCCTACTTCTTGCCCGACGGCAAACACTTCCTGTTCTGGTCGCGGAGTTCGCGAGGAGTCGAAGGGAACTCGCTGTATGTCGGCAGCCTCGATTCGTTACAGGCAAAACTGCTGACGAAAAGCGAGTCGATGGCTGTCTATGCATCCGGCTATCTGTTGTTCATGCGGGGACAGACCTTGATGGCGCGACCATTTGATCTCCGGCGTCTCGAATTCACCGGGGAATCGGCCCCGGTCGCAGAACATGTCGCAGTCAGCAGTTCGACCAACCGCGCTATGTTCTCGGCTTCGGAGAATGGTGCGTTGCTGTACCAGACAGGCGAGGACGTAGGTGACTGGAGCTTGCAGTGGGTCAGCCGCGACGGAAAGCTGGTGGGCTCGCTGGCACGGCCAGATCACTACTTGTGGCCAGTACTCTCGCCCGATGGCAAGCGCCTCGCGGTTGCAATTTTCAGCGGCGTGCAGGGAACTGCGGATTTATGGATTTTTAACCTGTCCGATGGAATCAGGACGCGCTTGACGTTCGGCCCCGGTTTTCAGAGGTTTCCTGTTTGGTCGCCCGACGGGAAGACAATCTTTTACGCTTCGAGCAAGTGGGGACCACCTCATATTTACGCCAAGGCCGCGGACGGCAGTGGCTCAGAACGGATCGTGCTGGAGACTAAAAATGCTTCGGAATATCCGACAAGCGTTTCTCCCGATGGACGCTACCTGGTCTACGTGAACCGGTCTTTAAGCGGTACCCAAACATCCAGCGGTGTTTGGGCCCTTCCGTTGTTTGGTGACGGCAAGCCGTTTCCCATCGTGCAGGGTGCATTCGATAACTTCGACTCCGCAGTGTCGCCCGACGGAAAGTGGTTGGCATATCAGAGCATCGAATCAGGCCGGATGGAGATTTACATCACCACTTTTCCAGGTGGAGGAGCAAAGTGGCAGGTTTCTACAACTGGTGGCGCATCTGCAAAATGGCGCAAAGATGGCAAAGAATTATTCTTCCTGGAACAAACTGGGAATCTGATGGCGGTAGATGTAAACGCTTCTGGCAGCACAGTCCGCTTCGGCACTCCCCATCGGTTGTTTCACGCTGAGCCCAATCCAAACGGCCCGTACAACGTGAGCGTGGACGGCACGAAATTCCTCATCAACGGTTGGGACCGGAAAGAAGACAGCGAACCGGCTACGCTTGTTCTCAACTGGCCGGTAGAGCTAAAGAAGTAAATTTTCAAGTCGAAAATTCTGGCGCTCCACCTAATTGAGACGCAAGAGGGCGGCTAGCTCAGCTGGTTAGAGCGCCTGCCTTACAAGCAGGATAGTCTATTCTGTCAGCTCGATCCATATCCCTCGCTTTCCTTTGTTTTCAATCAACTGGGGGATTTGCTTCCCGTTCACAAGCTAACTCCCTTGGCGTCAATCTCGCTTTTTCGTGCACGGTTTTTTCACGGTAGCGCACCTGCTCCTTGGAAATCAGAGAGAAGTCGTCAGTCGGTCCATTCATAACGGACGCAGGACGCTGCCGAGGGGCGCACATGGCGCCGCCTGGTGAGACGCCGGTCAATGCGACGGCAGAAAGCGCCTGGGCAGATGCCGGCATCGACGTACCTGCAACTGAAAGGTGCGAGTTGTCCAGTGGTTCCAACTGACCCTTTAGCTGAGTTGCGCGCAGCCAGAAGTTTGTGGCCGCCGGTGAAAATCCATCGGGCAGGTTTGCCCGAAGGGAGGCGCGACTGCGACGTATCCTCTCGTCTTGCGGAACTACTTCACAATCCATTCGACAGATGATAGTACATATCATTCCACCGAAGTTCTTTCTCAAACCCGGAAATCGTTGTCGTTTCGTCGATCAGCAGATATTCGGTTCCTGCCATGTCAGCGAATGATTCCAGATGTGCCGGTGTGATGGCGCGGGTGAGAGCGGTGTGATGCGAGCCTCCCGCCGAAATCCAGGCGGTGGCTGCGATCTTTAAGCTTGGCTCAGGGATCCAGACGGCTCTTGCCACGGGCAGCCGCGGCAGCTTGTGCTCTGGCGCAATCAGGTTTACCTGATTGGCCACGAGTCGAAATCGGTTGCCGAGATCAATGACTGAAGCATTGACAGCCCTGCCTGGAGTGGCGGTAAAAACCAGCCGCACAGGATCCTTTTTTCCCCCGATCGATAAGGGATGAACCTGCGCCGAAGGTTTTTCATCGCTGATTGACGGGCATACTTCCAGCATGTGCGCGCCCAACACCTGCCCCGGACCCTTTAAATGGTAGGTGTAATCTTCCATGAATGAAGATCCGCCCGCGAGACCTCGTCCCATGACTTTAACCGCCCGCACGAGTGCCGCAGTTTTCCAGTCGCCTTCTGCGCCAAAACCATAGCCTTCAGCCATTAGCCTCTGCACGGCGATTCCGGGAAGTTGATCGATTCCGTGCAGGTCTTCAAACGTGTCGGTAAAGGCATGCGATCCAGTTTCGGCAAGAAAACCTCGTAGCCCCAACTCGATTTTCGCCGCTGTCCGCAAAGATTCCCGGTGGTGTCCGCCTTCGCACAAACACTCCGAAACCACGTAAGAATCGTCGTACTCTTTCACCAGTCGCTTGACTTCCGCATCCGAGACTGCCTGAATGCGATCGACCAAATCTCCAACGCCGTACCCATTTACGGCGTAGCACAGCTGCATTTCAGCGCTGACTTTGTTTCCTTCTGTTACGGCGACATTGCGCATATTGTCGCCAAAGCGGGCTACCTTAAGCTGTTGTGCGTCGTGCCATGCGCACGCGGCACGCAGCCACGTGCCCATCTCAGCATGAACTTCTTCATCCTGCCAGAATCCGACGACGATCTTGCGCTTCATCCGCATCCGCGCTCCTAGAAAGCCGAATTCCCGGTCGCCATGCGCGGACTGGTTCAGATTCATGAAGTCCATATCGATCGTGGACCAAGGCAGTTCCTGATTGAATTGCGTATGCAGATGGAGAAGAGGTTTGTCCAAAGTTCGCAGGCCTGCAATCCACATGCGAGCGGGAGAGAAGGTGTGCATCCAGGTGATCAGGCCCACGCACTTTGAAGAGTGATTCGCTTCGCGGCAAAGCTGATGAATCGATTCGCTGCCGGTCATAACCGGCTTGGCCACAACCTTCACTGGTACTTCCGGAGATGCTGCGAGTGCTTTTACAATGCTGTTGGAATGTTCTTCCACGGTCTTGAGCGCATCGGCCCCGTATAAGTGCTGACTGCCTGCGACGAACCACGCCTCCAGATCTCCAAAGTGAACCATGCGTTCCTCTCTCCGCCCGGCTTACTCCCTCGCTCATTGCGTCAGCGGAAGTAAACGTTTGCCAAATTGTATCTTACAGTGGAAGTATCCGCGTGGCAGCGCTGAAAATGTGGCTCGCGTAACGTCAGTCTGTTATGCCAGGCACGCTTCGCGATTCATGCTCATCTGCCGTCGCGCGAACGTTTTTTATTCGCTGTGCGTTTGCGCTTCGATGAGATCGCCGAGTTGTTGCGCGGTAAAGTCGTTGCCTTCGAGGTTGGCGATCATGCGTCCGTCGCGGCTGACGACGACTGTGTGAAATGAGTGCACGTACAGCGCCTCATCGGGATAAAAAGACATGTCGAACCGCCGGCAAAGTTGCTGAATATCCGCAATCGGGCCGGTCAGAAAATGCCATTGGCGCGAATCGGCTTTCCAGGTGCGGGCATAACTCTTCAGCGCGTCCGGCTGGTCGTGAACGGGATCAATCACGACTGTCAACAACACGAGGTCCTGTCCCATGTGACTCTCGAAACGGCGTTGCAGCACGCCGAAATTGTTCGACAGACGTACGCAATAGTCGGGCCGGGGACAGCGCGTGTAAATGAACGTCAGAGCCACAACTTTGCCTTTTAGTTGAGAAAGAGAAACGCTGTCACGGTTCTGATCGATCAGATTAAAATCCGGCACCGTCTCGCCGACCTGCAGAACCTTCGCGGAGGGAGGCCGAGTACTGTTCGCTTTTTCAACCAGGCTGAGCCGCCGGGCTTCCGTGGGATCCAATTCGAGGCTTTCGAACGGTCGAATCTGCAAGTCTTCAGCGTAGGAGGAATTCTTGTCGACGATCAGCGTGAACTCGACGTTCACGCCCGGCTGCAAACCATTGGGCAGTGCCGCATCGTACACAGGGAACGACATGACCATCGCGTCCATATACCCGGGGATTTCTTTGCACGATACCGTAATCGTGCGTTTGGATGGGTCCGCCGCGAGCAGCATTCCGCTGACTTGGTATTTATGCGAAGAAGCGAATGCCGGCGCGCAGAAGAGGAGCAAGCCCACTCCCGTCAGACACTTTCGCGCAATCGATAGACTCATCATCACGGTAAGGGTGCGTTCTTGGGCTTGAGATCGCTTTGTGGCAGCGTGGCACCGGCAGCAGCCTTCTGCTCACGCTGTGCACCGCCCAGGTGGAACGGGCGCCGTTCCAACTTATCGTACTCTTTCGCCGATTCCTTGATTTCCAAAAATTGATTGGGAGGAACGTTGGTGAAGTTCTGCCGTGTGTGGCTGACAGGCCAGGTAATTTCCAGGTCGAGAATCTTCGCCGATTTTCCCAGTCCAATGTGCTGGGTCAGAGGAGAAGCGCCAAAACTTCCTCCGCTGCCCACCGTGCGAAAGATCGAGCGGGGTGGTTTTCCTTCATTTTGTACCGTCACCTTGATGCGCACACCCATGGCGGCGCGATTGGTCTTGACCCCGACCAGGTGCAGGCTGATCCAATCATTCTGGTTGCCGGGATTTTCGAAGAGGCGAAAGGCGTGGCTGTCCCCCGGTACCGCACCTCCGGTTTCCGTCAGCAGATCCTCATCGCCGTCGTTGTCGATGTCGGCGAAGGCAACGCCGTGGCCCTTATGCAGTTCTCCCGTACCCGACGAAGCCGTCACGTCAGTAAAGAATTTTCCCTCCTTGTTGTGCAACAGAACATTGGGCAGCATCGACGCATAGCTCGGATTCCCCGTCCCCAGATAGATATCGAGAAAGCCATCATTGTCGATATCGCCGAAGTTCGCTCCCATCGGCATGAAGACGCGGTCAAGCCCGACTTCTGACGTGACATTACGAAACTTGCCGTTGCCCATATTTTTATAGAGCTTCAGCGTCTCCGCGTTGGGCGAAAGGCCAAGATAGCTGCGCACCGACTCTTCCACGGAGACGTAATAACTGGTGACGAACAAGTCGGGCCAGCCGTCGTTGTCGTAGTCGAAAAACCATGCTGCGAAGCTCTGCCACGGCTTCTGCACTCCGGCCTGCAGCGCGACGTTGGTGAATGTGCCGTTGTGGTTGTTGTGATAGAGAAAGTTGTCGCCGTTGAGATTGGAAACGTAAAAATCGACATAGCCGTCGTTGTCGTAGTCGGCAGCCACAACTCCCTTGGTGTACGCGATGCGATCGATTCCGGCGGCGTGGGAAATGTCTTCAAACGTGCCGTCGCCCCGGTTGCGGAATAGATGGCTCGGTCCCATTTCGTTTCCGACGAACAGATCCAGATAGCCGTCATTGTCAATGTCAGCCCAGGCGGCGGTCTGTGTCTGCATCGGCTCACCGAGACCGCTGGCAATGGTTACATCGGTGAACGTACCATCGCAATTGTTGCGCAGCAGCGACAAGCGCTGGGGAAATTCCCACGCCCCGCGCAGCACCAGAATGTCGAGGCAGCCGTCATTGTTGTAATCGGTCTGGATCAGATTCAGCCCGCCCAGTTGGTCGCTCAGCCCGGCTTGCGCGGTCCGGTCGGAGAACGTTCCGTTGCCGTTGTTGTGAAAAAAATGCATGGGCGCGCACTGCCCGAAGTCGGAAGTGACGATGTCATAAAGGCCATCGCGTTCGAAATCGTCGACGATAAGTCCGCCGGACATAGAATACAGGTTGATGCCGACGGTCGGTGCGACGTCGACGAATCGGCCGACGTCCTCCGGCGATTCGAAGGTAGAGGGCGGTATCAAATATTGCGCGGGCACGCCGCCCGGATACTTGCCCAGCGTCATGTAAGCGAGATTGAGAATCCAGCGAACATCGAGCGCGTCAGGCTTGCGCTGCAGATATTTCAGTAGATATTCGATCGCCTCTTGCGACAACGCAGGCCGGGCGACACTCTTGTTTGCAGCCGGCGGAAAAATGCACTGATCGCCGGGATGGCGATAGACGTCGTTTTCCATCTCCGATTGATGCAGGTAGGCGATGCCCAGCACCTCTTCCAGTTCGGGCATTGCCCCCGGCAGTTGCGCCGACGCAATTTCGTACGCCGTCTGCCACTGCTCGATCGACTTCTCCATCTCACCCTCGTACGCATACACATTCGCCAGCGCGTAATGCATCTGGATGAGATCGATCGGACGTTCATTGTGCGCTACACCCTCGGGATTGGAAGGATCGAGGTTTTTCAGAATGTGGGAAATCACCGATGCCAGCGAATTTTGCCGAATGTCGCACATGGCGTGCAGATTCTGGTTCCAGCCCTCCGGCTTGGGAAAATTGCGGAAGGCCAAATCGGCTTCGCCTTTTCCACCTACGTTTGGGGCGTAGCGGATTGTTCCCGTCGCGGACGAGGGCAGAATCCGCGCCGGCGCAGTGTTCTGCAGAGGGGTGCTCTCGGAGGGAGAAACGACTTTCAAGATCGCGTAGCCCGAAGAAGTTTGGACAACGCCTGTGAACTTTCCCGGGGTAATGCTCTGCAGGGCGTTGCGAAGTTCGGGCCGCAGCGTGGCGGGATCCAACCGGCCCATATAGCCTCCTTCAGACGCTGTCGGATCGACGGAGACCTCCTTCGCGACAGCCGCAAAATCTTCTCCCTTGCGCAGTCTTTCAAGGACACGATCGGCTTGGGCAGAGGACTCGACGACGATTATCCGCAGCTCGACCTGCTTCGGCCCCGCCTGAGCGGCAAGCTGTGGTGCAGAGCTCAAATACGTCAGCAACAGAATGGAAAGGAGAATGCGGACCATGTCACCTGGTGAGTGTAGCGGAGCGCGAACCGCGCGTGCGCAGAATTCCATGGCGGGCGAGGTGAGCGGAAGAGAGACTGTGCCGCCTTCCGAATTGCGATTTGGCGGCGACACGCCAAAAAACTATAGCATCCTTTTTGGCAAACGTTTACCATATCCCGGCAACCAGTAAACCAGTGAGGTGCGACGTGATCGAGCGCCGTCAGTTTCTTCGCAATGTGGCGGGTGCGGGGGCTTTTCTGGCAACCCGAACCTCTTTTCCATTGGCGTGGGCGCAAACCAGTTCTGCCGATTCGCGCATCGAAGTTTTGACCGGTGAGCCGCTCGGGACCATTTCACCCAATCTCTACGGCCACTTTACGGAGAACTTGAGCGGCGTGGTTTACGACGGAATTTGGGTTGGACGGAACTCGAAAGTCCCTAACGTCGACGGGATTCGCAAACAACTCATCGACGAAATGCGCAGGATCAAAGCTCCAGTGGTTCGCTTTCCCGGAGGCTGTTTTGCCGACAGCTACGACTGGCGCGACGGAATTGTGGAAAAGCGGCCGCGCAGAACCAACTTCTGGAATCAGGGCGAGACTTCGGAAGCGCCCGCGAGCCATCGTTACGACCCGAACGAATTTGGCACAAACGAGTTTGTGCACTTCTGCAAGCTGATCGGCAGTGAACCGTACCTCGCTGCCAATCTGCGCAGCCTGACGGCAAAGGACTTTTATCAGTGGGTGGAGTACTGCAACTCCACGGCCGGCAGCACCACCCTGGCCGACATTCGCGCAGCCGCGGGGTTTAAAGAACCCTTCCATGTGCGCTTCTGGGGAGTGGGTAATGAGTCGTGGGGATGCGGAGGGAATTTCACTGCGCAGGAATACGCGGTGGAGTTCCGGCGATTCGCCACCTGGGTCCCGCGCTTCGAGCCTCGTTCTTCGCCGGAGAGCCGCGAGGAGTTGTCATTCATTGCCTCAGGACCCAATGTCGACGACTGGTCCTGGACGCGCGGCTTCTTTGAAGAGATGGCCCGCAAAGGTCGCTTCCAGCTGCGCTCCTTATACGGTTGGGCACTCCATCACTATGCGTGGAATCTGAGCCGTGGCAAAACAAGCGACTGGGTGCAAGGCAAAGGCGACGCTCTGCAGTTTGATGCGGTCGACTGGTACGAACTGCTGCGCGAAGGCGACCGCATGGAAGGACTAATCAACGGCCACTGGCAAGTCATGGGCGAGGACGATCCGGATCACACTGTGAAACTGGTGGTCGACGAATGGGGGCCATGGTACAAGCCAGGTAGCGAAGCGACGCCCGGAGACCAGCTGGAGCAGATGCCAACCCTGCGCGATGCAGTCTTCAGCGGCATGACCCTCGACATCTTCAACCGGCATCCCGAAAAAATTGCGATGGCGAACTGCGCACAGCTCATCAACTGCCTGAACAGTCTGTATCTGGCGCACGAAGACCGGTTCGTCGTCACGCCGGTCGGGCATGTCTTTGCGATGTATGCGGCCCACCAGGGCGGACAGGGTCTACGCACGATTTTCTCCGCTCCAACTATCAATTACGATCGCGACGGCAAACCTGCGTCATTCTGGGGAATGAAGGGGGCGGCATCCTTGCGTGACAAAGATTTGACGCTGACCGTTGTGAATCCGGATGTGAAGGAAGCCCGCGAAACGCAGGTGATTGCGCGTGGGGCGAAGATTAAAGCAGCGACGGCCACGATACTTACGCATTCCGATATTCACGCGCACAATACGTTTGCCAACAGAGATGTCGTCACGCCTCGAACACAGAACATTGAAGTCGCAAGCGACGCGTTAAACTTCCGTTTCCCGCCGGCCTCAGTTACGAAACTCGCTGTACAGTTGGCATAAAAATAAAGGCACTGGGAGATCGCTCTTTGAGGTGGATTCCATTGTTCTTGATCTTGCTGCTGACAGCGCTGAGCGGCAACGTCGGAACTGAACTTCCCCGGCTGCATGCTTATCATCTGCACGGAATACATGGTGCGCCCGCTCGGCAGCACCTTCGCCGCGATTCTTCCGATCCTCAAGGAAGAAAATGTCGGTGCTTATAATTGGGGATTCGTGAGCGGAAAGACGCAGACCATTTATCCTTGGGACTCGTGGGAGAAGTCGTACACGAGCGAGCCCAAGCCGTGGTTCCATGACATCTTTCACAAAGATGGCACGCCGTATGATTGGGCCAAAGCGGAATTGATCAGGAAGATGACGCAGCGGGCCTAAACCGGAAAATCGTGATCCTTACGTTGCTGCCTTCGAGCGAGTTCAGTCAGGCAACAGTTGCAAAGCAAATGCGAATGGAGACGAATCTGGGAGGTTTCAAGGTGGCTTGGCAGATTGTACTCTGCCTATTGGCGCTCGGGGTGTGCGCAGTCGCACAGCAGGATTCCGGACAGAAAAAGACCGATTCGCCCAGCGCGCCGCAGGCCCCTGCTCAGGCTCCGGGAACCGTTTCGACTGGTGGCGTGCACGCTGCTGTGCTCGACAGCGAGAAGCGCCCCATCACGGCCGGTGGATTTGTAGACACCGGCCCCGTTGTCTTCCAGGATATTTCCGCCAAAGCCGGACTGACGCGCTGGCGGCATGTTATGGGCACGCCGGAGAAGACATTCATCCTTGAGACCGTCGGCTCCGGCGTGGCCCTGCTCGACTACGACAACGATGGCTGGCTCGACATCTATCTGGTCAACGGATCGACCTACGATGCCATCTCCGGAAAAACTTCTCCACCGCACGCTGCGTTATTTCACAACAATCACGATGGAACGTTTACCGACGTCGCTGAAAAGGCGGGAGTAACCAACGATCGCTGGGGCTTCGGCGTTGCCGTTGGTGATTATGACAACGATGGCTGGCCCGATCTTTACGTCACTAACTTCGGCAAGAACCGCCTATACCACAACAATCACGATGGCACCTTTACCGATGTCGCCGAGAAGGCGGGAGTAACCCTGGGCAACTGGTCGACTGGAGCGACGTTCGGTGACTACGATGGCGACGGGCGCCTGGATCTTTTCGTTCCTGGCTACGTGCATTACGACATCGAGCACCCGCCGGTACCCGGTTCTTCGGTAGTCGCTTTTTCCACGTGCGATTTCCGCGGGATCAAAGTGATGTGCGGCCCACGTGGTCTCAAGGGCGAGCCCGATCATCTTTTCCACAACAACGGAGACGGCACCTTTACCGAAGTGAGTGCAAAGGCCGGAGTTGCGGACGCGAATGCCTATTACGGTCTCACTGCTGCATTCGTCGACCTCAATAACGACGGCAAAGCGGATCTCGTGGTGGCCAACGACTCGACGCCGAATTATCTATACATCAACAAGGGCAATGGCACATTTGAAGATGCCAGCTATGCCTCAGGCTATGCGTTGAACGAGAATGGCCGCGAGACTGCCTCGATGGGAATTGCGGTTGGCGACTATTTCAACAACGGCCTGCTCGATCTCTATAACACAGTTTTTTCCGACGACTACAACCCTCTCTATCGCAACGAGGGCGATGCGAATTTTACCGACGTCAGCTATCGCGCGGGGATCGCGGAGTCGACCATCCCGTTTCTCGGTTGGGGTACAGGCTTTCTCGACTTTGACAACGATGGCTGGAAAGATCTGTTCGCCGCCAACGGACACGTTTATCCGGCAGTCGATCAGAGTGACTGGGGAACGACGTTCGCCGAGCGCCCGCTTCTGTTTCACAATCTGAGAAATGGCAAGTTCGATCTGGTTCCCGCCGTGAAGGGAACCGGCCTGGCGTCTGTGCTCACCGCGCGGGGTGCGGCGTTCGGTGACCTCTTCAACGATGGGAAGATTGATGTGGTCATCAATCAACTCGACAACACTCCCGTTCTGCTTAGAAACGTCAACAACGATCAGAACCATTGGGTGGGAATCAAACTGATCGGAGGAGCAAAGAGTCCACGCGATGCAGTTGGAGCAGCAGTCTATCTTACGGCCGGGGGCATTCGCCAGCGTGCCGATGTGATCAGCGGAGGCAGCTACGCCTCAGCGAACGATTTTCGCGTCCATTTTGGTCTGGGGAGCGCCTCGAAGGTCGAAAGCGTGGAGATTCATTGGCCGAGCGGAGCAACCGAACGCGTGAACCTTCCTGCCGCGGACCGCTTTTATACCATCAACGAAGGCAAGGGCATTGTGGCAGATCAAACTCCCCGAAAGTGATTCTGACAGGCTCGATTTTCATCACAATGGAAGCCAGTGGACGGGTTAAAAATGGGTTTGGAGTTTGTATCCAATATCCAAATTTGGGCAATCGTTTACTTATAAATTCGATCGAGCCATAAAAATCTTGACAGCCATAATACGTTCATATTACATTCGGCCCACTTCGGCATGCAGAACGCCCACAAAATGCCCTTAAGACCGAAGAGATTTGGCTCTGTTTGCACCTTCCTGCTGCTCACGGGATCGATCTGTCTTTTCAGTCAAAATCCATCTTTCGAGAAATCGTTTAACCAGGGTACGCAAGCCATGCGCTCCGCAGACTGGAGCGGTGCGGTCGCTTCGTTCACTCGTGCCACGGAGATTCAGCCGGCGTCAGCAGAAGCGCACTTCAATCTCGGACTGGCGCAATTGCAAGAAGGCCACCTGCACGAAGCGACAGCTGCTTTCAATGACGCGATCCGCCTTTTCCCAAAGCTGAGAGGGCCGCATCTGTTTCTGGGCGTGGCTCGCTATCGCAACAATGAGTATCCGGCCGCCATCGCCGCCCTGCAGCGCGAGACGCAAATCGACACCACCAACGCGAAAGCCTTCATGTGGCTTGGCGTTGCGCAGTTGGCCGCAGGCGATCCCGGAGCAGCTTCGCTCTCTCTGGACAAGGCTGCTCAACTGAGCCCCGACGACGTAGATATTCTCTATCACCGCGGGCGCGCTCACATGCTCGTCTCGAAAGAGAGCTACGAGCAGATGTACAAGGCGGATGCGAACTCGTGGCGGGTCCATCAGGCTCTGGCTCAGTCTTTTGTCGAGGCCGACAAATTGGAAGACGCGGCGCACGAGTGTCAAAACGCCCTGAATATGCGGCCCAATGAGCCCGGTCTGCACGAAGAGTTGGCCGACATCTACTGGAAGCAAAATCAGCTTGAGAAGGCGGAGGCCGCGTTTCAGGACGAGTTGAAGATCGATCCGAACAGCATTTCATCCATGTACAAGCTTGCGGTCGTAAGTATCGAGAGGTCCAAGCCTGAGGTGACGGTCTCGCTGCTCTCGGAGGTATTGCAGCGCTCACCGCAATATCGCGACGCGTATTACCAGAAGGGGCGGGCGGAAGCGCAGTTGGGGCAACTCCAGGCCGCGATCGGCGACTTCAAAGCCGAAGTCGACATGGGCGACCGCGCCGACGCCGAGTCGAGGCGGCAGTCCTATTACCAGCTCGCACAGCTATATCGGAGAGCGCAGCAGCCGGAGGAGTCGAAGGCGGCTCTGGATTCATTCATGCGCCTGAAGCAACAGGAGGACGCGGCGCAAGCGCAGAGGCTACAGGACAAGATGAACCGTTCGGCGGAGTCGAGCCGGTAGAAATTTTTTTTGAGCTGTCGTGTAAACGTTTTCCGAAATAACGATTTTTCAGCGGTGCAGTGCACAGAGTTGTGCGAAGTGAACCACTCGTTCGGGTTCGGAGGAAAACATGCAGCGTCTGCAGGCTTTTGCGAGTCGATTAACCGCTGGCAGTCTCATTCTGTTTGCGATCCCATTGATTTTCTCCGCCCTGGCCACGGCACAGGAAAACCAGGGATCGATCGCCGGCAACGTCGTTGACCCTTCCGGCGCCATGGTCGCGGGCGCCAAGCTCACGGCAAAAGGCGAGCAAACCGGCTCCGTCTACCAGACGGTCTCGAGCAGCGCCGGATCGTACCGCTTCCCCAACGTCAACATCGGTGTATACGACGTCACGGTGAGCGCCGCCGGGTTCAAAACGACGACCTTGACTGGCATCGTCGTGCAGGTCGCGACCACCGCCGCTCTGGAGGTCAAGCTTACGGCTGGCGCCATTAACGAGAGCATTGTGGTCACTGCGGACGCTCCTACCATCGACTCGGAAAGTTCGGACATTGGCTCCGTGGTGAATCCGAAGCAAGATCTTGAGCTGCCGCTGGTTCTGGGAAGTTCCGTCCAGGCAATGCGCTCACCGGAAGCCTTTGTCTTCCTGGTTCCAGGAACGGTTGGATACGGAACGGCCAGCGGAAACGGCGGTACCTTTGAATCTAAGATCAGCGGAGGCCAAAACTACGCAACTGAAGTGTTGCTCGATGGTGCCAGTATGTACCGCTCTGAAAACGGTTCCTCGTTCGATGAGACCGCACCCTCCGTCGAGGCTATCAGCGAGTTCAAAGTGCTCACCTCTACGCTGCCGGCAGAATTTGGTCGCACGACTGGGGGCATTGAGAGCTTCAGCACCAAGGCCGGCACCAATAGCTACCATGGCGTCGCCTATGATATTTTCCGCAACGACGATCTGGATGCAAACACTTGGGGGAACGACAATCGAATCGGGCTGAATGATACCGCTACATCGAGGGCCCTAAACCGGACGCCTGCTGACAAGCAGAACGACTATGGTCTGACCTTGGGCGGACCCGTTCGGATTCCGCATCTCTATAACGGTAAAGACAAAACGTTCTTCTTTTTTTCCTGGGAACAATACAAGCAGAAGTCCGGAGGCGTCGCAACATCGAGCTTTCCCACCTCTAAGGAGCATACGGGCGACTTCTCCGAAGTGTTGAACACGGGCAACGTCCTGGGTACCAATCCCTGCGACGGCACCCCGATCTTTCAGGGGGAAATATTCGATCCCAGCACCACAAAGACCGTTGGCGGCGTGCAGTGCCGGACTGCGTTTATGAATGAACCAGGCAGCACCGGAAATGTTATTCCGACCGCTGATCTCACCACTTTCGGCCAGAACATCATGTCGTTCTATCCCACAGCGCAGAGCACTGCGCTTTTCAATAACTTTACGTTTCCATTTAGCTTCCCCATCTTGGATACGACTACGACCTTCCGTATCGATCAGAACATCTCGAGCAACAGCAAAGCCTACTTCACATACTCCTCCCGCGACAACAGTCGCATTTCCACCACTCCTGTATTCTCCAGCCCTGCCGGATTTGGGCGAACTCAGGTCTTCACTACTCACTACCTACGGTTTGGATACGATTATACGATTACTCCAACAATGCTCAATCATTTCAACATCGGTTACAACCGCACCAACAGCAAGAACATTGGGGCGGGCGTGACCGAAGGGGCGGGCACGGATTGGGACCAGAAACTGGGCTTCACCGGGTTAAGCGGCAAAATGTTCCCGTCCATTACCGTGACGCAAGGTTATACAAACATTGGCGACAACGTCGACGGAGATACCATCGATAACGGCTATCGTCTCAACGATACTCTGAGTTGGATACACGGCCGACATGCGTATAAGTTCGGAGTTGACTGGCGTTTCCAGATATTCAACCCACTCAATTTCCAGAACACAAGTGGCACCTTTAACTTTGCAGCAGGCCAAACGGGTGCAACCCCGACCGCCGCGCTGAGCGGTGACAGCTTTGCCAGTATCCTGCTGGGTCAGCTTCAAAATGCCAATGCCGCGGCCTATGCCAGCCAACCCAAATGGTTACGTAGTTACTATGGATTGTTTTTCCAAGACAGCTACAAACTCACTCCCACGTTTACTCTGGACTATGGGCTGCGTTGGGAGGTAGATGAACCGAACCGGGAAGCCAGTGGAAATAGTTCAAATATCAACCTGACTGCGCCGAATCCGGGCGCTGGCAATTTGCCGGGAGTGTTGGTCTTTGCCGGCAAGGGCGCAGGAAGAAATGGAAATTCGAACGAACGCTGGGCTAACACCTGGATGAAGGACTTCGGTCCTCGGCTGGGATTTGCTTGGGCCCCGAGCCGTTTCGGAAACAAGACCGTGTTCCGCGGGGGCTATGGAATCCTGTACGGAGCCATGACCTACGCGGACTTCGGGGGATTCAATCGCGCAGGATTTCAAGCTAGTCCATCGTTCTCCTCAGTCGATGGCTTTAATCCTGCATTCAATGTTGACTCAGGATTCCCGACATTCGCTGCGCCGCCAAACCTCGACCCGACTCAGTTGAATTTCACTGGCCCACAATACATCGACCCGTCGTATGGCCGGCCGGCGATGATTCAGAACTGGAGTGTTGAAGTTCAGCACGAACTTGCGACCGACTTAATTCTCGATATCGCCTACGTGGGCCAGCACTCAACTCATCTCCGCTCTAACTTCGACGCCGTGAATTCGCTCAATCCCGGAAGTTTGTCTCTGCCAGCATCCCTCCTCACGTCTTCGATCAGTTCACCTGCTGCCATTGCCGCGGGAATTAACCCTCCATACGCGGGGTTCCCCAGCGGTTTGATTGTGGCACAGGCGCTCGTGCCTTTCCCGCAGTACTTCGGCTTTAACACTGACGGCGCGCTGGAGAACCTTGGACAATCTACTTACAATGCACTGGAAGCTTCTCTCCAGCGACGCTTCCGCAACGGGCTGAATTTGATGGCGTCTTATACCTGGTCGAAGACCTTGACTGATGCGGACAGCGCTCTGCCTTTCTTTGCCACTCTGGCCGGTAGCGCGGGCCCGCAAAACTCATTCAACAAACAAGGCGACAAGGCGATCAGTAACCAGGATGTCCCGCAAAACTTCGTGCTGAGCTACGTTTACGATTTGCCGGTTGGCAAAGGCAAGAAATGGGTCAATCACGGTGGACTGTTGAATGAGGCCGTTGGTGGCTGGTCGGTGAGTGGCGTGCAACGTTACATCAGTGGCCAACCCCTTACTTTCTGTTGCGCCCCAGGGATCCCGGCCTTTGCGGGTTCAATTCGCTACGACCAGGTACCCGGGCAGTCGCTATTCAGTTCCGCATATACGAGTGGCCACTATAGACCATCTACGGATTCGTCGCAGAACCCATCCATATTCAACCCTTTTTGCACACTTCTCAGCCCTGCGCCTAACTGTGCTTTCGTCAATCCCAATACTGGTCCAGATCAGCCGACACCTACAGGATTCTACACATTCGGTACCATGCCGCGTGTCACGGGCGCGGTGCGGATGCCCGTCTTTGCGAGCGAGGATTTCAACCTGCTCAAACGATTTAGGTTTGCAGAATCAAAAGATCTTTTGTTCCAAGCGAGCTTCATCAATGCATTTAACCGGCACGTATTCAATCGACCGGATCTTAACCCCACGGACGGATCCTTTGGGCAGATAAACCCCGATAACTTGCTCTTAACGCCAAGAAAAATTCAGCTGATGCTGAAGTTTGAGTATTGACGAACTTACGGGCATCTCCGTCTTTGCGTCGGGCCGTCGCTTCGGCGGCGGCCTTTGTTTTTTCCGCAGCACGGAAACTCGGGCGGATGACGTATTAAACTGCACAGGTGTGAGGAGAAATCGCGGAACACGACCCTCAAGGCGCAGTCTCGTCTCGGCCTGTTGTTTCCTTGCCGTCGTGTTCGCCGATCACAGGGTTGTCGGGCAGAACAAAATTCCCACTTTTACTGTTTCGCAGGCCGCAGTTCCCGGCAAGTTCATTGACATAACCGAAAAGCTCGGCATTCACTTCAAACAGCAGTCTTCGAAAACATCCAGAAAGTACCTGCTTGAGACCATGGGCTCGGGCGTGGCCGTTTTCGACTACGACAATGACGGACGCCTCGATATTTTCTTCGCCAACGGCGCGCGCATCGACGATCCCATGCCGAAGGGAGCTGTCCCGCAAAAAGACGGCCCGGCGTACTGGAATCGTCTCTATCACCAGAAAGCCGACGGCACGTTTGAAGAAGTAACCGCCAAGGCCGGCCTCGCCGGAAGTGGCTTCTCCACGGGCGTGGCGGTCGGCGATTATGACAACGACGGTTTCGACGATCTCTTCGTGGCGGGCTACGGTCACAGCACGCTTTACCACAACAACGGCGACGGCACATTCACCGACGTCACCGCCAGCGCTGGCGTCGCAGGATCGGGTTGGGCCACGAGCGCGGCGTGGGTCGATTACGATAACGACGGCCGCCTCGATCTAATCGTAGCCCGCTACATGGTTTGGGACTTCGACGACATCTACTGCGGCCATCGGGAAGAAGGTTTCCGTTCGTATTGCCATCCCGATCTGTTCAAACCGGCGTCGCTTCTGCTGTATCACAACGATGGCAACGGGAAGTTCACCGAAGTCTCGGCCAAGGCTGGAGTCGACAAGCCGGGCAAAGGTCTCGGACTAGTGATTGCCGACTACGACCACGACGGCTGGACGGACTTTCTACTAGCCAACGACTCCATCCCGCAATACCTGTTTCACAACAAGGGCAACGGCACCTTCGAAGAAATTGGATTGCCTTCCGGCGTCGCGCTGGACGGCGGCGGGGCGACCTTCGCCGGAATGGGCGTCGATTTTGAAGACTATAATAACGACGGCTGGCCCGACGTGGTCATCACCGATCTTGCGAACCAGAAATACGCGCTCTACACCAACGCGGGCGATGGCAGCTTTGACTACTCGACGATTCCCACCGGTTTGGGGGCGATCAGCCTGCTGCACTCCGGGTGGGGCGTACGTTTCGTCGATTATGATAACGACGGCTGGAAAGATCTTTTTATCGTGCAATCGCACGTGATGGACACGATCCAGGTGAACGAACCGCACCTCCGATATCTGGAGCCGCCTCTGCTGCTGTGGAACGACAAGGGAAAACGCTTCATCGACGTTTCATCCCAGTCTGGAGAAATGTTCGCGCAGCAATGGGCCGCACGTGGCCTGGCGATTGGCGATCTCGACAACGACGGCCGCATCGACTTTGTCGTCACTTCCATCGATGGCCCGGCCTGGATACTTCATAACGAGACGCCGGGGCCGAATCACTGGATCACGCTCAAGTTAGAGGGCGTCAAAAGCAATCGGGATGGGATCGGCGCGCAACTCAAACTCGCAACGCCGGCGGGGGATCAATACGCCACCGTCACGACCGCGAGCAGCTATCAGTCTTCCAGCGACCGCCGTGTTCACTTCGGCCTCGGCTCGGCGTCGTCGATCTCTCGCATTGAAATTCGCTGGCCGAGCGGCATCCGGCAGGTCTTGTCCGGCGTGAAGGCGGATCAGATTTTAACCGTTAGAGAAACGAGTTCGGCGCATAAGTAGGAATCACGTCCCATGGGGCGAACGTTTCGCACAGCAACGGCTTATACAGCAACGCTGCGCACAATAACGTTCCGCACAATTCTTGTCGCACTTGCGATGACTGCGCTGCTCCATCCTCTCCAAGTTTCCGCGCAAGGCGCTTCCTGCAGCGACGCCGTGCAGATGTTTCACCAGCGACTCTGGGCGGAAGCCGCTTCTGCTTTCGATGCGTGTGAGCAGCACAATCCCGGAAAGACCGATGCTCTCTTGTATCGCGGCAAGTCGCTGATCAATCTCCAGAAGTTCGATGACGCGGCCGTCGTACTGCGGAGCTACGCGCAATCGCATCCAGGCTCGGACGACGCAGCTTATCTGCTCGCTTACATTTCCTTCCGCCAGGACAAGCCTCAGGAATCGCTGGGCCTGTTCGCGCAGGCTACCAAGTTGAAGCCGCCGAGCGCGAACGACCTGACCATCGCCGCTCTCGACTACGTCCTGCTCAAAGACTACAGCGACGCCGCGCACTACCTCGACCTTTCGCTGAAGATGAATCCCGACGACGTTGAGGCCCGCTACCACCTCGGCAGGGTCCGTTATCAGCAGAATCAATTCGACTTGGCGATCTCGGCGTTCGAGGAAGTGCTCATGCGAGAACCGAAGAATGTAAAGGCGCAGGACAATCTTGGCTTGAGCCTGGAAGCCAAGAATCGGATTGATCCCGCGATCGCGGCATATAAAAAGGCCATCGAACTCGATCAAGCCGCAGCGGTACACTCCGAGCAGCCCTACCTGAACCTGGGTTCGCTGCTTGCCAAATCGAGCCGCTTTGACGAGGCCATACCGCTGTTAGCCCGCGCCTCCGAGATTGCTCCGGATGAATTCAAAGTTCACTATGAGCTGGGCCGGGCCTATTTTGATTCCAATCGCTTCGATGCGGCTTGTCAGCAGGCAGAGGTGGCAGTCAAACTTGATCCCAAGGATAGTTCTGGCCACTACCTTCTGGGCCGTATCTATCAGCGTCTAGGCCAGAAGGATCTGGCGAAGGAACAATTCCAAGAGACGTCCCAGCTCATGCGTGACAAAGACTCGCATTCACCCGGAGGAATGGCTTCTGGCACCGATGTACACAAACAAAATTCGCACGAGACAGATTCGCACCAATAGGATTCACACTCACTTGCACGATGCGCCTTCCGTCCGTCGCGCGAGCGTGGTTGCGCGGCGTTGCAGTAGTACCTCGCGTCATACCATCCTCGCCGGAGTTCTCTTCCTTGTGGCTCTGTCCGCTTTTGCTGAAGCATTTCCTCAGGCGGTCGGCGTGCCCACGATCCGCGATGCCGCGGCGGCGCTGGCGGCGGGCGATCTCAAAGGAGCGGAAACTGATTTGCAGCTCCTCCTCCGCGCAAACTCAACCAACGCACACGCGCTGAATCTTCTCGGCATCGTGCGGGCGCAGCAAAAGCGCGAGGGTGAAGCGGAATCACTTTTCAAGCAGGCAATCGCGATCCAACCCGATTTTGCTGGGGCGCATGCCGGCCTTGGGCTGCTGTATTTGCAGATGGGAGACGATGATCGCGCCATCTCGCCGCTACAGGAAGCGCTGCGGCTTGATCCCACTCGCACCGATGTGCAATCCGCGCTGATCGGCGTATGGCGTCGCCTAGCGCATGCCGCCGTGCAGCAGGGGGACCCCGAAAAAGCTCTGGCGGTACTGATCGCGGCTCGCAAGCTCAATTCAAGCGACCGCGACGTGCAATATGACTTGGGCATGGTCTCCCTCCATATGTCGCTGTTTCCAGATGCAGTCAATGCCTTCAACGAGGTGCTCAAACTCCGGCCGGATGATGCCGCGGCGCTTTACGGCCTAGGCCGCGCCAAAATTTCAATGGCCAAATTCCACGATGCGCGGCAGGCGTTCGAACACTACATTCAACTTCGTCCGGCGGACACCTCCGGGCACTATGCTCTCGGCATCACCCTGCAGGCTTTGCAGCGCACGTCTGACGCGCGCGCGGCATATGAAAGGTCGATCGCGCTACAGCCGCAGCAAACCGAGTCGTATCTCCAACTGGGATTGATGGATCTCGACGCCGGAAACACCAGCGCGGCCGCCGAGAAGTTTGAGCGTGTTCTCAAACGCGCACCTCAACATGCGGGCGCGTTAACCGGACTGGGGCGGGTAAAATTTCAAGAAAAACAGTACGCTGAGGCCGCGACTCTCCTGGAAAAATCAGTCGCTGCCTACGCCGGTTCACGGGAAGCTCACTATTACCTGGGCTTAACCGACGCTCGTCTGGGCAAAAAAGAAGAATCGGAGAAGGAGCTCCAGACCGCCAGCCGGCTTGAGCACGAGGAGGTCGAGAAGCATCAGAACATGTTACAGATTCTCGATCCCGACCAGTTCCAGGGAACCGCGACGGCGCCCAGTCGGTAGCGCGGCAATTCCAGTCGCTGTGTCAAACTATTTGTTCGCCGGATTGCCGCCCTCAAACTCAACCTTCGGCCAGCCGTTCGCCCACGCGATCGTCGAAATCTGCAGGTAGGCGTGGCCGGTCTTGCCGTCGTAGGCATGGAATACGATGATATCTCCGTCTTTCTGCTGCAGGATGGATTCTCCCCCGGGCCCTACCCAGCGGCTGTTTCCCAGCAACAAGGGAGTGCCTCCGCCATCGACCATCTGAGTACCGCTCGCGTCGACGTAAGGCCCGGTAACGTTCCGCGATCGCCCGACCATCGTTTTGTAATTGCTCTTCGTGCCGCGGCAGCACAGGTCCCACGAAACGAAAAGATAGAAGTAATCGCCGTGATGCACGAGGAACGGCGCCTCGACCGCCTGCCAGTCTCCCGGAAGCCCGGGCGGGTTCGGCGGAGGATTGTCTGGACGCTTTCTGCTTGCCAACGAATAAAGCTGCGTGTCGGTAGTGGAGAGCAGTCCCGTCTTCGGATCAATCTGCCGCATCTTGATTCCGCTCCAGAAGCTGCCAAATGCCAGCCAGCTCTGGCCCTTTTCATCGATCACAAGATTGGGATCGATTGCGTTGAAATTGTCTTCCAGACGCGAGCGCAGAACCAATCCCTTATCGATCCAGTGATAATCAGGGCTTTTCGGGTTTAGTGTCTTGTTGATCAGAAGCGCGATACCCGATGTATTTTTCCCAAAGACCGAAAATGCGTAGTACAAGTGATACTCGCCGTTGAAATAAGAAATGTCAGGCGCCCACAGTTCCCTGGTGGCCGGACTCTCTTTCTTGATCCAGTCCGGAACTTTGTCGAACACAGAACCGCAGAGTTGCCAATGATGCAGATCCTGCGAGCAGCGAATCGGCAGCTCACCTTTTCTGACGGGGCCATTCGCGGTTCCGAACAGATACCAGGTGTCGCCATCTTTGGCGATCGACGGATCGTGCGTATATTCAACGTCGCCTTCCACCTTTAGAACCTGCGAAGAGTTGTCGGAAGCTGTGTCGTCGCCGGCCAAAGCTGGTTTGACCTGGAAAGCTGCGGCAAGGCATAAAACCCATAAAATCGGAGATCGTACGATCGCTTTTGATGTCATGTTGGGCCTCGTCCCAAGATAGACAGCGTTCAATCTTGCATCATGCTTCGAGAGTATCTTTACTCTAACATTAGCTTGAGTATACGTTCACTCAGTGGAGGTGCGCAGACGACTGGGACGATCTGTGGTGCACTGGGTCTGCTTTCTGTAGCCCTCATTCAGTAAATATCTGTTGCTGTTCTCGATGACTGGAGTCGGCATCTCCTGGGCGAGCACTCTCGCGATGCCATACGCCATTTGGCCGGTTCGTTACCGGAGAATAAAATCGGGATTTATATGGGCATCTTCAACTTCTTCATCGTAATTCCGGAGATTACAGCGTCACTTCTTTTCGGATGGATCATGCAATACTTGTTCCACAACAACCGGCTGACGGCGGTGGTGGCAGGCGGAGTGTTCTTTCTACTCGCTGCGGTATTGATGCAACGTGTCGAAGATCGTCATGACGCGCGCCAGGAAGTGGCGATTGCCGGACGTGCGGTGCCAACGAAATCGTGAGCAAAAGTGAAAATAGAAGGTGGTCCGGGTGCCTCGCTCACCGTGCCCGTACATCAACGAGTTTGCTCTCCAGTGGTACGCCACGAGCGATCTTGACTCGCACCAGTGCTTCAAAAGGACCTATTTGACCGGAACGCGCTCTCGGAATCTGCTGCAAAAGATGCTCCACAGAGTCGGTCCGGCAGGCGAACTCTACCGCGCCTTGCGTACCAAAAGTTGTTGTTCCCGCCAAAATCATCACAGACCGTGATGGATCCACTCCCGCAATGACGCTGACGATTCCGTAGTCCTCAGTCAACGGCGCATCCGCAGGGCTGGCCAAATGCATTTCTGCTCCTCCGGGCCGCGGATGCTTGGTAACGATCGCCAGATCTCCTTGCCTGGGTCCCGAGGTAACGCGCTGGAAGACGAATTCCTGTGTCCCTGGGATATCCAACAGAGAGAGATTTTCTGACGGCGAGCCGACGAAGATCAGGTCCGTATTTTTGGCATCATCCAGAGAAAACAAACTTCCACGCTTGACCCTGAGCCGCCGACCGAGAGAATCAAACAGTTGATCCAGTTCGTGGACTGCGAGCACTTCTCCAACGCCAGTGTAGTGGTCGCTTACGGTTGCCTTGCGATCCTGACCAGGATCAACATATCGCATACCGGTCTCTGGCCGACCGACGAAGTGGGCATTGCTGAAAATGGCCCACGGCTCCTCGGGACCGGAGATGAACGGCGCCCAGAAGGTCCGCAGCGAAGCGCTGGCCGCTGGCGCAGTAGTGGCGGCGACTGCAGGGATTCTTCGCGTCCATAGCAAATCGCCGACCACCAATGCGATGACTAAGAATGCCGACAAAGTAATGGTGGCGAGCCTCCAGAACTGTGGAGCAGCCTGGACCGGGCGATTCGGCTCCGCCTTGGCCAGCGTAGGACCAGCAGAATGCGAATCTGGGGTCCTGTATTCAAACGAGAGATGATAGCTTCCCTTCGGCAGTCGAACGATAATCGGGTCGGCTGCGCCTTCGCCGAGGTAGTATTCGGCCAGTTTTTGACGCAATCGACCGGCCTGAACCCGTATGGTTGAGTCGGACTGCGGATCGAAGTCGATCTTCCGACCGTAGACTTCGGTGGCGATCTGGTATTCCTTGAGAGGTTCGCCCGGGTGGTCGAGGGCCTGTTTGGCCAAATATTGCAGCAGTTTGCAGAGAGATTCCGAGCCCCGCAGGCTATGACTATTGGTAAGCTTCTCTATTTCTTGAAAGTATTCTTCCCGCCCGATGACAAAAGACTTCGTTACAGCCATTGAAACACCCGTGTCTAGAGGACGGCATCGTCTTGCAAACGCGCCATTTTACTCCTGTAACCGTATAAAACCTAGTGTTACTTCCTGCCTCGCGGACTTTGTGCCAAAGATGCAAGCTGTTTAAGGTCGCACGCCGTAAGCGCGAAATCGCCGCGGTTCCCGGCAAGAATTGTGGGATACGAATTCCGTTCAAATCCATGTCGATTACGGCCCCATGTGGAGGAAATATGCGAAGAAAATTCCTGTTAATTCTCAGTATGGCGCTATTGCTCGCCGCTGGCGCATTCGGGCAATCGAGCACCGGCACGATTGGGGGTTCCGTAAAAGATGCCCAGGGCGCCGTATTGCCTGATGCGGCCGTGACCGTCACGAATGAAGGGACAAATCGATCGGTTGAAGTGAAAAGCAGTGCAGAGGGTCTCTTCAATCTGCCTTCGCTGGAACCGGGCAACTATAAAGTCGAGGTGAAGCATGACGGGTTCCGAACAGCAAAGCGGGAGGTGACGCTGCAAACCGAGCAGGTCATCAGCCTAGACTTCTCGCTCCAACCTGGAGCTGTAACAGAAACCGTGGAAGTTACGGCAGGAACCCCGGTTGTCGATACAGCCACATCGGGTGTCAGTGACGTGGTTGTAGGCCGCCAGATTATTGACTTGCCACTCAACGGCCGGAACTTTACGGAACTGGCGACGTTGGTGCCAGGTGTTACCCGCGGGCAGCCGAGCAATCAGCAGACTGGACAGGGCAACCAAGCGGAGACTTTCCGTTACGCCACGAGTGGCGGTGGGGCGCTGTCGGTTAACGGGCTGCGAGTCCAGGCGAATAATTACTTGTTTGACGGCATCGACAACAACGAGTCGCTGGTTAACACGATCGTCTTCTTCGTGCCGCCTGACGCAATTCAAGAGTTCCGGGTGGATACCAACGTCGCTCCTGCCGAGTACGGCCGCGCTGGTGGTGGCGTGGTGAACACAACGTACAAGTCAGGAACCAACGATTGGCACGGAACGGTATTCTGGCAACTGCGGAATAACGCACTCGATGCCGACCCCAACTACTTCTCCCACGAACCGTCCTCTCTTTTTCATCGCAATCAGTTTGGCGTAGCTGGAGGAGGTCCGATTTTCAAAAATAAGCTGTTCATTTACGGAGATTATCAAGGAGTCCGACAGAAGCTGCCGCTTGCGGGGGAGACTGCAACGGTTCCGACGGCGTTGGAGCGGACCGGTAATTTTTCGCAGTACCCCAACCAGCTGTTTTTCCCGGGCGCGGCCACAACCGCGGCCCAGGTGCCAGTGCCGGGCAACAACTTCATCGGGGTTTTGAGTTTCATCGCGCCGGGGCAAAACTACCTGAATGCGTATCCGCTTCCGAACATTCTCTTGGGGTCAGATTCAAGGTGCTCACTGACCGGAACGGATGGGGCGTGCCTTCAGAACAATTTCCAGGCTCATCGAGTCCAAATTCAGAATTACAACGATTTTGATGTGCGTTTGGATTATGTATTCAATTCGAAGGATCAAGCCTTCGGGCGCTACAGCTACGGGCAGGACATCGACAACACTACGCCGAAGCTGCCAACGTTGCCCTCTGGTTTCGGCTCTGGCATTCAGTTCCAACATCCTAGGAGTGCTGTACTGAGCGAAACCCACATCTTTGGGACCAAAGTAATCAATGAATTCCGGTTCGGCTATGTCCGCTCGTTCCTGGGATACCAGCCACCATTTGGGGCCACTCCGCTGTCAGCGCAACTCGGCATTCCAAACGCGAACACCGGGCCGCTGCTCGGCGGGGGCGCACTGATTGGCAACAGCGGCTCGCAGCTCGAATACACCGGAGATTATGGAGATTACTTCGTTCCGGAAAATACATATCAAATCGTAGATAACGTTTCATGGGTAAAGGGTCGGCACGCATTCAAGTTCGGCGCAAACGTAATACGGCGACAGGTTTTCTTCTTTAACCCGATCGCCGGGAAAGGTTTCTTCCAGGCAAATGCCAGCCAGCCGTGGTCTACCGGGTGGGAACAGGCTGATCTCCTCGTTGGCTGGATCAACGACTACCAAGTTGGCCCATCGAGCGGATACTTCCACACGCGGAGTTGGGAGAATGGTTTCTTCGCGCAAGACGACTATCGTGTTAACAACAAATTGACGCTGAACCTCGGGCTTCGCTATGACCTCTTTACCTGGCCCACGGAACAAAGCAACCGCATGGCGAATTTTGACCTCGCTACCGGTCACATTATTCTGGCCGGTCAGAGCGGGGTTTCAGATAGTACTCTGAACAATCCAACGCATAATTTTGCTCCTCGAATCGGGTTCGCCTATGACATTGGCGGCGACCAGAAGAGCGTGATACGCGGCGGATACGGGATCTTCTACTTCATCGATCGTGAAGGCATCGACAAGCAGCTATCAGAGAATGCGCCATTCGGCGGCAGCGCGTCCTACAACTATCAGAACGCCTTGACCAACGGCGGTTACTTCGTGAATGGCAGCGGGTTGTTCTTGACTTTGGGCGGATTAGCTCAGCAAAACGCAAATGGAACACCCAACGTCAGTACGCTTACTGCGAATGGTTTTCCCAACAAGCAAACGCTCAACATCGACCTCAATAATCCGGCAAACGTTAGCCTCACCGGCTGGTTGCCGCATGACAAGACTTCGATGGTGCAGGAGTGGAACCTTCAGTATCAGCGAGCGCTCGACTCGAAAACAGCAGTAACCCTCGCCTATGTCGGGACTCGGGGAAGCCATCTTTCTGTTTTCTACGATGTGAATCGCCCGGCGTACTTCACGGGAGTCAAACCGTTCTCGGCGCTTGGCACAGTTCCCGTGAATGACACTGAGGGATCGTCGATCTATCACGGGCTGCAAACGCAAGTCCAGCGGCGGCTGAGCCAGGGATTCCAACTTATGGGGGCGTACACCTGGTCGCACGCGATCGACAATTCGCCCTCGGGCTTTGACAGCGACTACCGCTTCGGCGGCAACGTCGTGGACCCGTTCCAGTGGTGGACCAAAGAGCGAGCCAATTCTCTCCAGGATGTGCGTAATCGCTTCGTCTTCAACGCGCTGTACGAACTTCCCTTTGGCCGTGGACGAACTTTCGGCAGCCACTGGAACCCAGCCGTGAATGCTGCTTTGGGTGGATGGGAAATCAGTCCCATATTTACGTTTGCCAGCGGAAACCCGTTTGACGTTGTCTGCCAATACTGCTTCAGTCCTAGTACTCGGCCTAACCTGATCGGGCCATTGCAACGGCTCAACAGTCCTTCAGAGTGGTTCAACACTGCCTCTTTCCAGAAACCGGCTACCAATAACGGTACGCCAGTCGCACCCGGCAGTTCACCCAGAAACCCCTTCACCGGCCCTGGAACGAAGACCGTGGACCTCAGTGTCGGCAAGGGGTTTGCCTTTACTGAGCGCTTCCACGCCGAGTTCAAAGCTGAATTCTTCAACTTCCTGAACACCCCGCAATTCAATCAGCCTGACGGCAACATGAACGACGGAGGTAACTTCGGAAAGATCACGAGCCTACGTTTCGATAGCCAACGAGAAATCCAATTCTCATTCAGAGTGAGCTTCTAGCCTTTGCTGGGGAGATCTGTCGTCTCGCTCTTCCCATCGTTCTTCTATCTTCCCTATGAATCGCTCACTCGGCTACCGATGCCTGCACCCCATTCTCCTTTGCCTGCTTGCGGGCACTACATGGGCGCAATCGCCGTTGGTTCACAAGATTGAGCCACCCAATTGGTGGGCTCACTTTACTCCGGAACTTACGCTGTTGCTGACGGGAGAAAATTTGGGCGGCGCTCGCATCGAGAGTGCGACAGCGGGCGTCACGGCGTCTGGAGCGCAGGCGTCGGCCAATGGGCGCTATCTTGTTGTTCATCTCGGTTTGATTTCTGACTTGGTTGCTGGGCCGGTGTCGTTGCGGCTTGTTACTGCCGCAGGGACGACGACGATTCGGTTGCCCATACTGGAGCGCACAGAACTCGGTGGTCGCTCTGAAGGGTTTTCGCAGGATGATGTGATCTACCTCATCATGCCCGACCGCTTTGCTGACGGTGACCCGAGCAACGATCAGCCCCCTAATTCCACCGGTAAGTATGACCGCGCCGATCCCAGGGCGTATCACGGCGGCGATCTGCGCGGCATCCGAGACCATCTTTCTTACCTTAAAGATCTCGGTGTCACGACGCTGTGGCTGACACCGGTTTGGAAGAACAACAATTCGGACTATCACGGTTATCACGTCACGGATTTCTACACGCTCGATGAACATATGGGATCCATGCACGACTATCAGGAATTAGTCTCCAACGCTCACAAGCTGGGCATGAAGGTGCTGATGGATTTTGTGGCGAATCACACCGGACCATCGCATCCGTGGGCGAACGATCCGCCGGCGCCGGACTGGTTCCATGGCTCACCGGCACATCATCTGGCTCCGTCCTACACATTTTCCGGACTCATCGATCCCCATGCCTCACTGCGCGAGTATCGCGCCACCCTGGAAGGGTGGTTCGCCAACAAGTTACCCGACCTGAATCCCGATGACCCGGAACTCGGCTTATATCTCGCGCAGAACGCGTTGTGGTGGGTCGAGATGGCGCATCTCGACGGCTTCCGTCTGGATACATTCCCTTATTCCTCCCGCCAGTTCTGGAGCCAATGGAACGAGCGGGTGCGGCAAGTCTATCCCCGCATTAACTGCGTCGGCGAGGTGTCGGATGCCGACGCAACAATCACATCATTTTTTGAAGGAGGCCGCAAACAGTTCGATGGCATCGATTCCGGACTGCCCACCGTCTTCGATTTTCCCCTGGAAACAGCACTGCGCGATGTGGTGATCAAAGGCGGGCCGATGCAGAAGATCATCGATGTTCTCCAGCACGACGATCTATATCCGCATCCTGAGACGCTGGTAACGTTCTTTGGCAACCACGATCAGACTCGTTTCCTCAGCGAGAAAGGCAGCACTACAGCGAAACTTAAGGCTGCATTCTCTCTGCTTCTGACTCTGCGCGGCATTCCACAGATCTATTACGGCGATGAGATCAGTATGGACGGTGGCACCGATCCCGACAATCGGCACGACTTTCCCGGAGGATTTCCGGGCGATCCGCGAAATGCCTTCACCCACGATGGCCGCACGGCGGAGCAAGAAGACATCTTTGCTCATGTGAAGGCTTTATTGACGCTGCGCCAAAAACATCCAGCTCTTCGCACGGGCCGGCAACAACACATCGGCTGGGATGACAACTACTACGCATTCGTGCGTGAACTGCCGGAAGAAAAATTGCTGGTTGTATATAACAACGCCGCATCACTAAGAGAATTGAACATCCCTGTCGCGGACACTCCCCTGGAGAAGGTACATCGTCTGCAACCGCTATTCGGGAATGCTCCCGCGACATTTACGCAAAGTGAGTTACACGTGCAGCTGGCGCCTGAATCGCTCGTGGTCTTCTCTGTGGCTGACTAACGATCGACTTCGTCTGGATTGTTTGGAGTTTGCTCTTGTTCAACGCAATACGTGCCGCGCACATCGCAAAGGTTTCTAGCTCGTTCTCGCATACTCAATCAGTTTCAACTCGCTCACCAAATCGCGCCACTTCGTCGACACGGATCCGAATCCCGCTTCGGGTGATTGGGCGGTACCGCAGAAGGCCGCCACCGCGCTCGACCGCTATGGGCATGTTGAGGAGATCGCCGCAATGGCGGTTTTTCTCGCGGGTTCGGAATCCTCATACATCACGGGAGCGAATCTTACTGTGGATGGTGGGATGAATGCCTAACCCGACGCCTACACTCGACTCAAGGCCTGACGAACGACGTGTCTATGTGAACGGGGTACGGAGCCGAGATCTAGCGGCAGTGGTTCTACTTCGACTCCAGGTGCCGCAATCGTCATCCGTCAACTGGCATGCATGAGAAAGGACAATGACTACACTCCAAAACAAAACGGCACTTGTGACGGGCGCATCAAGAGGAATTGGCCGTGCCACGGCCGCGGCGCTCGCCGAGGCTGGGGCACACGTCCTGGTTCACTATGGCCGTTCCGTTCAGGACGCGGAATCTCTCGTTGCCGCGATCCAAAAGAAAGGCGGTCACGCGGATGTCATCAGGGCGGAGAGCGCTAGATAAAATTTGGGTTCGGCGGTGCGCACACCGAGTCAAACCAACGACGGATGTACACCTCGGCGTGAGCTTCACCGCAGTAATGCCGGGCTCCGGCCGCGCTCGCGATTTCAGAATTCCACCGGTGCACGGTGAGGTCGGAATCTCCACATCGAATCACGAACTAGTGGGTGGGACTGGTGGTAACGAGTCCACAAACTTCACACCTGAATTCCTGCAGTGTTGTCATACTCTCTGTTCCGTAAATTGAGTGATGCTCACTTCGCGATCGGGGCTTGTCGCAGATTTGGTGTCAGAATCGTCAGTTCGCCGACTTGCTCCCTCTTAACGAGACCCCCGAGTTGGGCATGATCCATCATCCAGACCTCGGGAATGATTTCGCCAACCAGCTGTCCGTGACAAAAAAGGCGTACCACCGAACTCTCGGAGACCACAATACCCACTGCCTTGGTGACGGCACTCATGTTGGCGGCGGCAATGTGACGGCTGCCGAGTCCCAGCGGCACGTCCACTTCTGCGGCTACAGCGTCGAGGTAGCGGCACGCGGAAAGGAAAATTCCTTCGCGACTTACCACGAACCCGCCGTCCAGCTGCGCCAATTCTTTGATGGTTCCGCGGAGATTGAGATTGGTGAGGTGGAGTGACGATTCAGGATGCCCTGACAACGGATCCAAAATCAACGGTCTGGATCTCGCGAGCACGGCATTCTCATCCCCCAATGTAAATATCGTGCCAACGCGTCTTCCCTCCCGACCCTCGCGAGCAATTTCGACCGCGAGCCCAATCAGGGATTCAAGGACGTCAGGATCATATTCCGTTACTTGGCAGAGAATGCTCTCAAACATCGATCAAATCCCATCTTTTCGGGTAGGCACCACCTACTGCACGCACGTGCACTCTGTTTTGGATGAAGGGGGTACCAAGAAGATTCAGGCGCTCATAGACAAATGTATCCCGGTCCTCGGAAATGAACGGATGCGCTGTCCTCCTTCTTAATGAATGCCCAGAATGCGCTGCTGCGTAAGATCACGGGTGCTGTGATTCCACAGCCGGCTCAGGAGCAAGGAATGCCCGCGACGAGGTTCGTTTAGCTCGACAAAAAGAATCCTTATATAAGTATAAATCATCTTATCTGCTGTTTGCCCCGACTTGAGCGTTTAGCTTGTAGGAAAGACTCTATGATTCGCAAACTGATAGCGACGGACACCGACGCTGCCGTAACTGTTCTTCGATTGGTGCTGGGGATTGTATTTTTCGCCCACGGCGCCCAGAAGATGCTCGGATGGTTCGGTGGATACGGATTCACCGGCACGATGGGTTTCTTCACCGGAATGATGCACATCCCGGCCGTATTCGCATTTCTGGCCATTGCCGCGGAATTCCTTGGGGGACTAGGCCTCATATTCGGCCTGTTCACCCGCGTTGCTGCCTTTGGAATCTTTTGCAACATGCTCGTAGCCGTGGCCATGGTCCACCATCAGTTCGGCTTCTTTATGAACTGGGCGGGAACACAAAAGGGAGAAGGTTTTGAGTTCCACCTTCTGGCACTGGCGATTACGGTCTTTTTGATGATTCGCGGCGCAGGCGCAGCTTCGGTGGATCGCCTGTTGTCTTCCCCCGCGAAGAACAGCATCAGGGGCCAAGTACGGCCGCAAGCCGCCTGATCGGGCACACATGATGAAGAAGAGTGGCGCCATCACGGCACCTCGGCTCTGGTTGGTAATTGCGAAGAGCCATCGCGCGCTGAGCCTGCTCGCTGAGCAGAGTATCGCCAACACGGGACTGTGCCTCACTGATTTTGTCGCGCTCGAAGCGCTATTACACAAGGGCCCGCTCACCATCTCGGAGATCCAGGACAAGGTGCGCTTGGCCAGTGGCTCGATGACTGCGGCAGTCGATCGCCTCGAGAAACTCGGGTTGATCGTTCGTAAGTCGAGCCCGAGTGATCGACGGGCGCGGGTCGTGGAACTCACGGTGCAGGGTAAACGGCTGGCGGCATCATGTTTCGAGCGGCATGCAAAGGACCTTGAGGCGCTGATGTCAGTGTTGTCCGAGAGGGAAATGGAACAACTTCACGGATCGCTTAAGAAGCTCGGCCTGCTCGCAGCGGAAAAACTTGACAGCGAGAAGGCAAAGTCACGAGCAGCAAAGAACAAGCTAGAAAATCCATGAATGACCTCAGGGCCTAACCGGAATAGCCTGTGTGTCCGGCCACACATATCAGGAGGTACGATGCAAATCGGTGTTGACAGTTTCGGAGCAGTCATTTCTGACCCGGCCACGGGTCTGACCGTGAGCGCCCTCCAGCGCATGGACAATCTGCTGGATGAGATTGTCCTAGCCGACCAGGTTGGCCTCGATGTTTTTGGTATCGGCGAACACCACCGCAGCGAGTTCGTGGATTCGGCTCCGCCTGTAATCCTGGGTGCGGCGGCTGCGCGCACCAAGAACATTCGCCTAACAAGTGCGGTAACCGTTCTCAGCGCCGCCGACCCCGTCCGAATCTTTCAGGAATTCGCCACTCTGGACCTCATCTCCCATGGGCGTGCTGAGATCGTCGCGGGACGAGGTTCGTCAATCGAGGCATTCCCGCTCTTCGGCTTCGATCTGGATGACTACGACTCGCTGTTCTCAGAAAAGCTCGATCTCCTTCTCAAGATTCGCGATAACACTCATGTTCGGTGGAGTGGAAAGCACCGCGCTTCTCTCACCGGACAGGCGGTCTATCCGCGTCCGCTTCAGAACCCTCTTCCTATTTGGGTCGGCGTTGGCGGTACTCCAGAATCATTCGTTCGTGCCGGCACGCTCGGGCTTCCGCTGATGGTCGCAATTATCGGCGGAGAGCCAAAGCGATTTCGGCCGCTGATCGATCTTTACCGCGAGGCTGGGCGCCGCGCCGGCCACCCCTCCGAGAAACTCATCGTCGGACTCCACGCAATCGGCTTCTTGGGCGACACCACACAGGAAGCTGCAGACGATTTCTATCCAGGGTATGCTCACACCTTCACAGAGATCGGCAAAGAACGCGGCTGGCCCCCGGCGACTCGGGCACAATTTGACGCTCTGCGAGGACCCACGGGGGCACTAATTATCGGAGACGCTGAAACGGTGGCAAAGAAGATACTTTACGTGAACGAAGTTCTCGGAGGCCTTTCTCGAATTACTTTCCAGATGGGCGTCTCGGCCCTTCCACACAAGAAGATGTTGCGGTCGATTGAACTCCTCGGAACCCGCGTTGCTCCGATCCTCCGGAAACAGCTCACAACCGTCTTGTCACATGGCGTATTCTAGGCCGATGGCAAGCCCCTTCGGGACCCAGGACAAACCCTCTGCTGGCGACCCACTTCCTCCCAAGTGCTCTGTCATCGAAGTACATGTAGGCGAATTGAAGCAGTTATTCAATGCCATCGATCCGTCTCCGTTTCGTGACAAGGATCTGGACCCCAAAGCTGAGGAGTTCATTGTGGGTTGGGCCAAGGACCTGCCCTGTGATACAACGCTGGCTCTGGTAGTTGATCTCGACCGGGAAGCTGGGTTACCGGATGAGGCTGCTGTTCTTCGCGACGCGATTCACGAGTTCTTCCGTCAACGCTCACAGGCATATCGGCAGCGTCTGCGGGAATTGCTCAGGGTGGGCCGGACCAGCCTTGTAATTGGTCTCGTTGCTCTAGCATCGGCGATTGCCTTGGGCGATTTTCTAGCTGGCTTAATGAAGGGCAGCCGTATTGGCGAGATCGTGCGGGAAAGCTTTACGATCGGCGGCTGGGTTTCCATGTGGCGCCCTCTTGAGATCTTTTTGTACGACTGGTGGCCAATTCGCGCTGAGGCTCGCCTTTCTGACCGGCTTGCCGCCATGCCGGTACGCATCAGGTACCTGAACGCCAAGGAACCCGATGCTTGGAGAGGAGACTGGCCGGCTGTGTCGCCACGAGGTGAGGTGGTAACCGGCGAGGCCCAACCAAATCGTTAGTCTGTTTGTCGGGGTTTGACATTAGCCTTCGCGCCCCGTTCGAGTGCCAAGATGAGGTCGGCGGATGGGAATCGCTCCTTCATGGCCTTGATAAGGCCATCGGGATCCTTGGCTTTTTTGAGTTCTTCTTCAAACGCTAATAAATAGTTTTCCGTAAAATCCACGGCGGTGCTTGCGTCAAGGGTAGCTCCAACCTTGCTGTGTCCGGGGATAACAACCGAAGGTTTTAATTCTCTGATTCTCTGCAATGAGTTCAACCATTCCCCTCTAGCCTTGCTGTCTGTTTCTGCGGTGTAAACGTGCATGCCATTGAACAAAACATCGCCGGCAATGAGAATTCTCTGTCCAGGAATCCAAAGCATCGTGTTTTCGTCGGTGTCGCCTTGGATGTTTTTGAGGACCTCTATTTGTGAGCTACCAAATGTAATAAAATCGCCGTCGAATTGTTCAATAGCAACAACCTGAGAGGTTGCGCCTGGTCCCAAGATCGTTTTCCATTTATCTATCTTCTCTTGATAGACCTTGTTGATTCGCTCCACGACCGCAGAATTCGCAATAATCCTCACTCTCGGGTACGCCTCCCTAAAAACCTCCAGACCAAGAAAATGATCGGCGTGCTCATGGGTGATGTAGATAATGGATAATGGCTTTTTAGTCTCTCTGATTTCCTGTAATACTCTTTCAGCACTGGTTTTTGTTAACTGCGCATCGACCAACATCACTTCGTGTGTTCCCTCGATAATGACGGAGTTAGTCCAAAATTGATCGTCGGGGGACGTGAACACCTTGATAGAGAATCCGTGCTGACCACCCCCAAATGCAGATGGACACGAAATTAGAAGACTGATCACCGCTGAACAAACAGCAAGACGCTCCATAAAATCCTCCTATCTTGATTCTTCGCCGGGCCGCGTTGTTCTCACCCGGTCATCAAAGCAGTGACTTCGCAGCCAAATCCGGCGGCAAAGTAACTGCCACTGGCCAAATCCACCAATTCCGATGGTCCCAACTTGACCTGTCGGCTTGCCCGCAGCATTACTACTTTTGAGGCGAAGGTGCGCGCTCGTCCCATCGATCGTTAAATATCACCGGCACCCAGCTATACCCACTCCCTTCCTTGCGCAAGTGACCCAAGGCAGGAAATGGCATATGTGGACCCGCGATCAAAACATCCTCTCGGGCGAGTTCAGCCAGCAATTGATTTCGCGTCGCCGCAGCCGCAGTCTGGTCGATGTCGAAGACCACCGTGACCTCGGGATGCGTCAACTGGACGCGCTGTGCATGGACGACGTCGCCCCAAAACAGGATTTTTTGTCCCTTTGACGAAAATTCATAGCCGGTATGTCCCGGGGTATGACCAGGCAACGGTATGATTTGCATGCCGTCGACGATTGGCTCGGAGCCACTGAACGTGTGCCACTTACCGGCCTCGATGTACGGCGCTGCGATGGCTCGCGCACTCCGGAAGAATGGTTGCGCATCCTGCGGCGCCTTTGCAGCTATTTCCGGCGACAACCAAAAGCTGCTTTCGGCCTTCGCGACATACACCTCGGCATTTGGAAAGACACGCTTTCCGTCCTGAGTGGTCAGGCCGCCGACGTGATCGGAATGAAGGTGCGTGAGCAAGACGATATCGACTTCTTCAGGCGTGTAGCCTGCGCTGCGGAGGCTGCCGACCAGTCGCCCGAGTGATCCCCCGCCCCACCAGGTGCCGGCACCGGCATCGACGAGGATTAGTTGTGTGCCGGTGTTGACCAGGAAGCCCTCATCAGAAACATCCAGCATGTGCGGATCTTCGTGCAGTGCCTCCGCCACACCATCCATCGTCGCCTTCGTTCCGTTCAGCCAGTGCGGATCGAATACGCCGTGACCATCGAATAGGGCCGTCACTTCAAGGTCCCCGACTTTCATTCTGTAGAAGCCCGGTACCTGAGCTTGATGCTTGGCTGCGGCAGCCAGAGCTGCATTCGGAGCGGTGACAAAACTGGCCAGCGCTACCAGAAGCACGGCGGCGAACCGCATCGAATTTCTTTTGAGGACGCTTCTCATCGTCGGTGCGGAGATTTCCACTGCTTGGTTTAGGCTTTTCATTGGTATGTCTCTCTCCTCTGAGTCTCAAGTTGGCTCTCGTATTTCATTCGGCTCTGTACAGGCGGATCACGCGATTGACCTGCCTTCTTCCAGTCCGGTTGCATTATGCAACCAGACATAGGATGCGAGCATCTGGTATAATGATGCAACTAGATTTATAGGAGTGACTAAATACGAGGAGTTATGCGACACAAGTCCTTCAAAGCCAACCTATGCCCTGTGGCACGCTCGCTCGATACCATCGGCGAATGGTGGTCCCTGCTGATCGTTCGTGACGCCCTCTCAGGCATACGACGGTTTTCCGATTTTCAGAAGAGCTTGGGAT
>Ga0307479_10000052_pt1 | contig 130132 bp, 113 predicted proteins | sample atmos_gasesECM4C_FD_203743 | JGI IMG/M metagenome (GOLD analysis project Ga0307479, IMG submission 203743) | Hardwood forest soil microbial communities from Morgan-Monroe State Forest, Indiana, United States - atmos_gasesECM4C_515 | ecosystem: Environmental > Terrestrial > Soil > Temperate... | reverse complement strand
CCGGCGTCGTGACCATGTAAACGTTGCCGGTTGCAGGAGCCATATAGACGGAGTCGCTGATTTTGACCGCCTTGGTTGGGGTCTGGCCAGTGGCGTACACGGTCACTCCAATTCCTAGGCAAAAAATCACGGCATTTAGGATTCGAGGCATTCTTTTCTCCTTACCATCGCCTCTCTCACCGATTTCATCATCTGCGTTGTATCTTCTAACAGCAGGCCCACTCATCCTTCGCCCTAAACCTGGCCTGTTATTAAGAGTGAGCCCGCTTTCCTGCATCATGAGCAAACTATTTTTGCTCCGTTTTCTTTTCCGCAGCTTGCTTCTTCGCCTCGGCTGTCCACGGCGGAACAATGCCATTCTCGCGGGCATAAGCGATCGACTGGCCGAGATGCTCATGCGCGTCGGCGACTAGGATATAGACGACATCGCCAGCATTGGCCTGCGGCCCGAGTTTCGGCAGCAGCTTCGCAAATTCCGCATTAGTCATGCCGTTGATCGCCTTTTGTGCGAACTCCCAGGACTTATTCAGCTCGGCCACAATTTGGGCCCGATCGGTTGTCAATTTTTCCAGCGTTTTTCCGTCGAAGCCCGCTGGTGTTTCGGCGCCCATCAGGTGAAGGATCCCGTAGCGCTCGGCGGAGACATGGAGAAAAACTTCTGCGAACGAGCGCGAGTCGGACGAAGGACGCCACGTAAGTTTGTCGGCGGGAATGGCGTTGGCGAGATCTACGAACTTCTTTTGCATCGTTTGAAGATCCAGGAGTGCCTGTCCCTTCATGTCATAGCTTGGAGCGGTGTGGTCGGCATTCGCGTCGTAATTTTGTGCAGACGCATCGATTGCCCTGGCACCCAGACTCAGCAAAACTAGCATCACTACCACAACTCTGTTCATCGATTCCTCCTCAGGAAAAATGCTGGTCGTTAGACGGAAGACGTGGGAAATGGCTTCCGCCGTTCGACACGCTTTCCTATGTACTCGAACCGGGAAGTTGCCCGATGGTACCGCGTGTTTGTAAGTGAGATGTTTCTGCTTTTCAGTGAGACGAACACGGTAGGAACGCTGCCGTTCGCGCCGCCGGCGATTTCATTTTCGTCCGTGCTGGCCTGCATCGGCCGAAAGTTCTTTGGTACACTGGCGCGCATGAAAGAGACATCACGAAGAAAATTTATCGGGCAGTGCGCGGGCGCTGCAGTGGGCACGTGGTTGCTGCCAGAGTTGGCGCGTGCAGCCAAGAGTTCGGGACCGGCAGTACCGTTTCCGTCCGCACCGCGGGATCGCGTAGCGGTGGCGGCGTATCCATTTCGCGAATTTATCATGGGATGGAAAGGATGGGACGGGAAGACTCCCAATAAAATTCCGCTTGCGCAGCAAATGGAGTTGAAAGATTTCGCCGCGCACGTCGCCGCCAAGTTCAATGTACACAAGGTCGAGCTTTGGAGCCCCATCTTTCCATCGACCGAGGCGAAATATCTGGAGCAGCTTCGCTCGGCCGTAGACAGGGCTGGATCGGCGGTTGTGGATATCGCCGTTGATGCCGAGCACAGTCAATATTCCACCGACGCAGCGGAGCGCGAAAAGTCAGTGACCGTGAGCAATCACTGGGTGGACGTGGGCGTGGCCCTCGGCTCTCCCAGCATTCGGATCCATATCGATGCCGCGAAGGATTCAAAGCCGGATGTCACGCGTACTGCCGACACACTCTCACGGGTGGCGGAATATGCGGCGAAGAAAAATTTGGTCGTACACCTCGAAAATGATAATCCGGTCAGTGAAGATCCATTTTTCATCGTGCAGGTCATCGACAAAGTGAACAGCCCCTGGCTGCGTGCTCTGCCGGATTTCGGCAACTCGCTAACGGCGCATGACGAGGATTTCGCTTATCGTGCGATTGACGCGATGTTCGCGCATGCGTACGGCATCTGCCACGTGAAAGATGGCGAAGTCAACGACGACGGTAAGGCTGTTCACGTGGACTTGGCGCGCACGTTCGGTATTCTGAAGCAACACGGATACAAAGGATATTGTTCGATTGAGTACGACGCACCGGGCGATCCGTACAAACCGACCGCGGAGCTGGTTGAGAAGACTGTTAATTTCCTCTCTTAGGCAACTAGGCCATGGCAGGACAGGGCGTTAAACGACGCGAGATGTTGCGAATCCTAGGAACAGCTGCGGCTGCGGCGCATTTTCCCGGCTTCAGCAAGTGGGGATTTGCATGCGGACATATTGGGAACGCGACTTTGCAGATCAGGCCGGCAATGTACGTGCCACAGTTTTTCACGGCTGCAGAATACGCGATGGTGGAGCGGCTGTCGGAGATCATTATCCCGAGCGACGTGACACCGGGAGCGAAGGAGGCAGGTGTCGCAGAGTTCATCGACTTCATGGTGGCCAGCGATCCAGAGGGGCAATATCCATTTCGCACGGGACTGAGCTGGTTGAATGCGCATAGTGAACGCACATTGGGCAGGAAATTCATAGAACTATCGGCCGAGCAACAGAATTCTCTTCTCGAACCGCTCGGCTTTAAGGACAAGACGCGCCTGGGCGAGGAGGATGGCCGGGAATTTTTCAACCTGATGCGCGAGTTCACGGTCACTGGTTTCTATACTAGTGAAATCGGATTCAAGGAGTTGGATAATCCAGCGCTGAAGTTTTATTCCGAATCGCCAGAGTGTCCGCACAAAGGCGATCCGGAGCACCTGCATTTACCGGCGGCGAAGTTCTGAGTATGCATCGCTGAAGCTTGTCCGCAAAAAGCTTGAACCGCAAAGAGCGCTAAGTAAAGACCGCAAAGAGCGCCAAGAAATCACTAGTAAAGACTTAAAGAGAGTCATGGCCAAAAAAATCTACGACGTCATCGTGATTGGAACTGGGGCGGGCGGCGGCATGGCGATCAAGACGCTTTGCGAGGCCGGGCTGCAGGTATGCGCGCTCAATGCGGGCCGGCGGCTCGATCCGGAAAATGATTTTCGTTATCACCGCATGCCGTGGGATATGAAGTTTCGTGGGCTCGACGATTCCAAGCGACGCCACGAATCGTTCGGCTACATGGACAACGAATACACCAAAGCTGCGTGGGATCACGAGATTCCATTCACAGTTGCGCCGGGGAGTAAGTGGATGTGGCCGCGTTGCAACGCCGTGGGCGGCAAGACGAATTTCTGGGGACGCAGTTCGGCACGCTTCGGCGATATCGATTTTCGTGCAGCATCGCTCGATGGATACGACATAGACTGGCCGGTTACCTACGCTGAGATCAGCCCTTACTACACGCGCGTGGAAAAGATGATCGGCGTGGCCAGCACGGTGCAAAACAGGCCAAGTAATCCTGATGGATCGTATTTGCCGCCATTTAAGTTTCGCTGCCTCGACTACATTCTTGAGGCTGGGTGCAAGAAAGTCGGCGTGCCGTATTTGCCGGATCGCTGCGCGCAACTGACGCAGCAGTATGAGGGGCATCCGGCTTGTCACTTTTGCGGAGAGTGCACCACAGGCTGCGACGTCGGCGCATTCTTCTCTACCCCATATTTCCTGCTGCCTAAAGCGGAAGCAACGAAGAATCTGGAATTGCGCACCGATGCTCTGGCAAAAAATATTTTAGTCGATGAAAACGGACAAGCGGCAGGCGTGGCGTACATTGACCGTAAGACGAAGCAGGAAGTGGAGGTGTACGGGCGCGCTGTCGTGGTAGCTGCTTCGTGCGTGGAGTCCGCACGCATCCTGCTGAATTCCAAATCACTGCATTGGGCTAATGGGATCGCGAATTCCAGCGGGCAAGTTGGACGTAATCTTTGCGATCACCTTTACGGCGATTGCGCACAGGGATATCTGCCGCAATTACTCGGTCAGCCCAGCTTTCCTGACCATGTGGCCGACAGCACGATTGCATGGATGCCGCGCTGGCAGAACCTGACCAATCCGCACGAAGAGAAATTTATTCGCGGATACTCGATTTACCCCGACGGCGGCTGTACCGAATTTCCGTGGTTTGCACATGATGTCGACGGCTTTGGATCGTCATTCAAGCGCGAAATTAAACGGCGATATCCGTCGCCGGTGAGTTTCGAAATCCAGGCACCAACGCTGCGGTCGGACACAAACTACGTTGACATCGATCCTGAAGTGAAGGACCCATACGGAATTCCCGTGGCGCGCATTCACTTCCAGTGGGACGAAAACGTACTGAAGATGTGGGAACACTCGAAGCAGGTCTGCTCCGAAGTGCTGCGCGCGGCCGGAGGCGTGCTCGAAAATGTAGGCGACGCTCCCGAGATCCCGGGATTCAGCCTGCATGAAACTGGCACTTGCCGCATGGGAAATGATTCGAAGAATTTTGTCACCAATCGTTTTGGTCAGACCCACGATATCCCTAACCTGTACGTCTGCGACGCTAGCGTGTTTCTGAATTGCACCGACAAGACCACTACCATCAGCATTCTGGCGTTCTCGTTGCGAACTTCCGAGCATCTGATCGAGAACTTTCGCTGCGGCGAGCACAAGGCCGCGTGAGTGGCGACCTCTCGCGTCCCGACGAACTCCCGCATCGTGATGGGACGAGTCTCGCGCGGCTGCGAGAGTTGGCCGGCCTTTTCCTTAAATTGGGAGTCATCGGTTTTGGCGGACCTGCGGCGCACATCGCGCTGATGGAGAGTGAAGTCGTCGACAAGCGACGATGGGTTACGCGCCAACAGTTCCTCGACATGGTTGGTGCAGCTAATCTGATCCCCGGCCCAACGTCCACAGAGTTATCCATCAATACTGGGTTTGTGCGCGCCGGTTGGACGGGCCTGGTTGTGGCGGGAGCGAGTTTCATTCTTCCAGCTGCGCTAATCACAGGAGCATTCGCGTGGGCTTATGTGCGGTTTGGGGCTCTGCCACAAGCGGCATCTGTACTCGGTGGAATCAAGCCGGCTGTAATTGTCGTGATTGCAATCGCGATCGGGCGACTTGGTAAAACTGCAGTGAAGGATTTCGGATTGGCTGCGCTGGTAGGAATTTCGTTGGCAGCATTTTTTCTCGGCCTGAATCCGATCGCGATTCTTTTCGGCGGCGGAGTCGTTGGGATGCTGGCGCGGCGAGTGGCAGGCGCGCGCTCTTCCACAATATTTTCACTGTTCGTTTCTTTGCCACGGCGGTTCGCCTCACGGACGTTCATTTGGCTAGGTGGTGCGCTTCTCCCTGCCCTCGGCGTGGCTGCCGTCAGCGCAGGCGCAGTCCCGATTATGAGCCGTCCTTCGCTCGCCCGCATTGCATTGTTTTTCCTGAAAGTCGGCGCGCTTCTCTACGGCGGCGGATATGTTCTTCTCGCTTTTCTGGAGCAAGGATTGATTCGTCAACACGCGTGGTTGACGCAACAACAGCTGATGGATGCGGTGGCAATCGGACAGTTCACACCGGGACCACTGCTTTCGACGGCGACTTTCATTGGATACGTTCTTGGAGGCGTGCCGGGCGCAGCCGTGGCGACGGTGGCGATTTTTCTGCCATCGTTCTTCTATGTTGCGCTATTGGCGCCGATGCTGTTCCGGTTGAGGCAGTCGGTATGGATGGCCGCATTTCTGGATTCTGTAAATGCTTGCGCCGTGGCCTTGATGGCAGGAGCTACTTACCGCCTCGCCGTCGATGCAATGCGAGGATGGCCATCTGGGATCATCGCAATTACAGCGCTTACAGTGTTGTTACGATGGAAGATCAATTCTGCGTGGGTGGTGTTGGGCGGCGGCGCAGTTGGACTCGCGCTGGCCACATTCCGGTAAAGTAGAATCCGGATCGTGCAAATCAATTCATTCATGAGGAGCGAACTATGAAACTACAGAAAGTTTTGGTGGGAGTGATTCTTGCATTCTGTGTTGCCGCGCATGCAGCCGATCGCAAATTTATTGTGAAACCGAGACCGGCGGGGCTCGCATCCGTGCCTTTCAGCGACGCTGTGCTCGTGGGCAATACCCTCTACATGGCGGGCACAATCGGCCTCGATCCAAAAACCGGACAACCGCCGGCCAGCGCAGAAGATGAGGCTAAGCTGGTGATGGATGCGACCAAGCAAACAGTCGAAGCCGCCGGGCTGACCATGGATGATGTGGTCTCTATCCAGGTTTTTTGCACTGACTTGAAGCTCTATGAGACGTTCAATAACGTCTATAAAACGTACTTTCACAGCGACTTTCCAGCGCGAGCGTTTATTGGGGTCAACCAACTGGTACGCAATGGGAGGTTTGAGGTGATGGGAATCGCAGTGAAGAAATCCCAATAATAGAACGTTTAGAAATGTGTTCGTTTTTTATTCGCCTCAATCGATGGTTTCGTGGTAAATCTATAAACCATGCGAAAGGCGATCAATCACCTTAAGAAATCGGACCCGGTCCTGCGTAAACTCATTGAGCGTATAGGGCCGTACCGCATGGAATACGGGCCGCCAGAGTTTCATAGCCTGGCTGAGGCAATCGTCTATCAGCAGCTCCACGGCAAGGCCGCGGTGACAATCTTCAAGCGATTTGCTGCGCTAGCTGGAGAACCGCTTAAGCCGGAGGGTATTCTTAAGCTCACGGACGAGCAATTGCGTAGCGTCGGATTGTCGAAGCAGAAGTCGGCCTATCTGAAGGATCTCGCAGCTAAGACGGCGGCAGGGCTACTCGATTTTTCGAAGCTGGATGCTATGCCGGATGATGAGGTCATTAAGCATCTCACGCAGGTCAAGGGTATTGGCGTGTGGACGGCGCAGATGTTTCTGATGTTCAGCTTGAAACGTCCGGACGTACTGCCGACCGGCGACTATGGGATTCAGGCAGCAATGAAAAAGCATTATCGCAAGCGCAAGATGCCTAAGCCGAAAGAGATGGAGAAGATTGCGAAGGCTTGGGCGCCGTATCGCAGCATAGCCTGCTGGTACTTGTGGCGGAGTCTGGATATCAAGACTCTTTAACCACCGAGGACACTGGGGAACAGCGGACTAAATTATCTTTCCCAGTCTTTGCCATCCACCATCCGTTTGATGCCGTCGCGGAGGTGAGCTACGTGGAAGTTGATCAGCAGGCCTACATTTCGACCGCTCAAGCGTATGTAGGAGAGAAGCTGTGCTTGGTGGACGGGATTGATGGCTTCGACGCATTTGATCTCAACGATGACTAGGTCCTCGACTACCAGGTCGATGCGGTAACCTAGTTCGATCCGTTCACCGTCATAGATCACTGGAAGCCCTACTTGCTGGGCCACTGCTAAGTTTTGTTTGCGAAGTTCGTGAGCTAGACAGGCTTCGTAGGCACTTTCGAGTAAACCCGGACCGAGTTGTGAGTGGACTTTCATTGCGGCAGAGATTACCGCTCCAGTGATTCGATTGATGCGCGGAGTCGTGATGACTGTTGATGTAGCCATTGTGAGTTTCTTTATCACTTTTGCGTGAGTTGTTCAGTGATGGGTGAACACTCAATGCCGCTCTAGGTGTGGAAAACCATTCACCACAGAGGGCACCGAGTAACACAGAGGAAGTCAGGCGGTTTCTTTACCTCTGTGATCCCTGTGCCCTCTGTGGTTAAATGGTTGGCGATGGCTGAGATGAAAATCCGAGTGCTCGTGGCCAAGCCCGGGCTCGACGGACACGATCGCGGGGCGAAGGTCATTGCCCGCGCGTTGCGCGATGCGGGAATGGAAGTCATCTACACCGGATTGCGGCAAACGCCGGAGATGATTGTGACGGCGGCTCTGCAGGAAGATGTGCAGGTGATCGGGCTTTCGATTCTTTCTGGTGCGCACAACGCGATCGTGCCGCGCGTGATGGACCTGCTCAAGCAAAACAAAATGGACGATGTAATCGTGCTGGTGGGGGGGATCATTCCTGATCAGGACATAGCTGGCCTGAAAAAAGCAGGCGTAGCGGCGATCTTCCAGCCTGGCACAGCCATGGATGAAATCGTGAAATTCATCCGTGAGCGAGTCAAGCCACAGGGTGTCCAGGCGGTTTAGTATTCAATCCTAGTCGCTGTCGCGCTTGGGCCTGTGCTGCTGGAGATCCAGTTTCGTGGCGAGTAATAGCTTCTTCTGCTGACAGGTTCTAATGCTCTTGTGTCTTCTCCCTTCTTACGAATTGAGCCGCATAGCCAGTTGCGCGTGCTTCGTCTCACCTCACCCGACGGAACCAACCTTCGTTTGACTCGCGCTTGCGTTCTGCATCTGACGAATGCGGTCGATGAACTGGCTCAGCACGAACAGCCGTTGGTGGTCACCGGCAACAACAAGTTCTTCTCCGCCGGAGCTGATTTGGCCGAAATTACTGCGTTGGACGGTCCATCTGCTCTTGAATTTTCTAAGATGGGACAAGCTTTGATGCAACAGATCGAGGAATTTCCTGCGCCAGTCTACGCAGCGATCTCAGGCTACTGCATGGGCGGCGGCTTGGATCTAGCATTGGCGTGCCATCGTCGTATCGCTTCTCCTCATGCAGTGTTTGGACATCGCGGCGCTGCTTTGGGTCTGATCACGGGCTGGGGAGGAACGCAACGCTTGCCCCGGCTGATCGGAAAAGGGCGCGCACTGGCCATGTTCGTCGCGTCCGAAAAGATCACTGCTGAACAAGCGTTGCGGATGGGCTTAGTAGACACAATCGTTGAAGATCCCGTCGCCGAAGCGGTGAGTCGAATCGTGAGCCGCACAGACAGGCTTCCCTAGCAGAAACTGTCCTCCGTTGCGTTTGCGCGCTTCCGGCCACGTGGTATACCGTATTCAGTCCGCGTCTTCACTTGCCGACGCGTCCGTTTTCCTCGCCTTATGGCCGATCGTAACGAAACTGCAACAGAAAATTCTTCCGCGCCGGCGAATGTGCTGGCAACGAAAGTCGATCCGACCTCGGCTCGCTTTGAGGCCAATATGCGCTTCCTGGCCGATCTGATGTCGCAAGTGCACAACGAGGAAGAGACAATTCGGGAGGGTGGGGGTAATAAAGCGATCGAGAACCAGCACGCCAAGGGGCGGCTCACGGCGCGCGAGCGCATCGAACTGCTCGCCGATCCCGACACTTTTTTTGAGCTTGGGGTCTACGTGGCGCACGGCATGTACGGCGAGTGGGGCGGCGCGCCAGCCGCCGGCGTACTTACAGGTCTGGCGCGAGTCCACACGCGGATGGTGATGATCATCGCCAACGATGCTACGGTGAAAGCCGGGGCTTTTTTCCCGATGACGTCGAAGAAAGTGATTCGCGCGCAGAACATCGCCATCGAGAACCGCATTCCGACGATTTATCTTGTCGATTCCGCGGGCGTGTTCCTGCCCTTGCAGGAGGATGTATTTCCCGACACTGACGATTTCGGCCGTGTCTTCCGCAACAACGCTGTGATGTCAGCCATGGGGATTCCGCAGATTGCCGCCATCATGGGAATGTGCGTCGCGGGCGGTGGATATCTTCCGGTGATGTGCGATCACCTGCTTATGACTGACGGCAGTGGATTGTTTCTTGCCGGGCCGGCGCTGGTGCAGGCAGCAATCGGTCAGAAAGTTTCTGCCGAGGAACTGGGCGGTGCAGTAATGCATTCGACGATCAGCGGCACTATCGATTTTCGGGAGACGAACGACGAAGCCTGCATCGCGCGCCTTCGCTCCATCGTCGAAAAATGGGGATATCGCCGCCTCTCGCCTTGGGACCGCAAGAAGCCCGTAGAGCCCGCGCTGGCCGCCGAAGAAATCTACGGAATCTATGATTCGTCGCCCGCGCGTCCGTATGACATGAAGGAAGTGCTGGCGCGCATACTCGATGGCAGCCGGTTTGACGAGTACAAGCCCGAATACGGCAAGACTCTGATCTGTGGCTACGGCCGCATCGGCGGATTCGCGGTCGGCATTGTCGCCAATCAAAAGCTGCATGCGCAGCAGACGGATCATGAAGGCCACAAACGTATGGAGTTCGGTGGCGTGATCTACACCGAATCGGCAGAGAAAGCCGCGCGCTTCATCATGGACTGCAACCAAAATCTGATCCCGTTAATTTTCTTTCACGACGTTAACGGATTCATGGTCGGGCGCGACGCGGAATGGAGCGGCATCATCAAGGCCGGTGCAAAAATGGTGAATGCCGTGTCTAACTCAGTCGTACCGAAAATTACCGTGATTGTTGGCGGATCATTTGGCGCAGGACATTACGCGATGTGTGGGAAAGCGTATGACCCACGGTTCGTTTTTGCATGGCCCACGGCGCGCTACGCAGTGATGAGCGGCGATTCCGCGGCGGGAACGCTCGTTGAAATCAAAGTCAAACAGTTGGAGCGCGGCGGCAAGAAGTTGAGCGAGGAAGAAAGAAAAGAATTGTACGAATCAGTGAAGCGCACCTACGACGAACAAACCGATCCGCGCTACGGCGCGGCCCGGTTGTGGATCGACAAGATCATCGATCCAATCGAAACGCGGGACGCGATCACGCAGGCGCTAGAGGCGGCTTCGCTGAATCCGGAGGTGCCAGAGTTCAAGGTGGGAGTGCTGCAGACATAGGTCAACTTCTTCGCCACGGATTTACGCGGATCAACACGAAGGTGAGAAATTCCTGCTAATAAATCTGTGTGAATCCGTTGAAATCTGTGGCTAAGGTTTAGTTCGATGAGTGCTGTCAAACTGATCGAGTGTCCGCGCGATGCCTGGCAAGGGCTGCAGGGAATGATCCCTGCCGATCTGAAGACAGACTATTTGAAAGCCTTGATCAACGCCGGGTTCAAGCACATTGATGCAGCTTCGTTCGTGTCCCCGAAAGCTGTGCCACAGATGGCGGACTCCGAAGAAGTTCTGAAAGAACTTGATCCGCCGGACGACGTGGAGATCATCGGAATTGTCGTCAACGAAAAAGGCGCACAACGTGCCATTGACACGCAAGCCGTTTCGACGCTCGGGTTCCCGTATTCGATTTCCGAAACGTTTCTGCGCAAGAACCAGAACCAGTCTCCCGAGGACGCTCTCGAAGAACTGGAGAAGATTCAGAAAAAAGCTGACGACGCAGGCCTAGGCATCGTGGTTTACATTTCGATGGCCTTCGGCAATCCGTATGGCGACGCCTGGAGTGCAGATGAAGTGATTGAGGCCATCGCGCTGCTGGAAGTAGAGAATCTACGCATGATTTCGTTGGCCGACACAGTCGGCATGGCGAGCACGCACCAGATCAGCGAACTCCTAGGCACCGTGATGGCAAAGTATGACTATCTTGAGATCGGAGCGCATTTGCACAGCCGACCAGAGCAAGCCGCGGAGAAAGTATTAGCGGCGTACGAAGCTGGCTGCCGCAGATTCGATTCTGCCTTGGGTGGGTTGGGTGGATGTCCGTTCGCTCAGGATGCATTGGTGGGGAACATCCCGACCGAGGTAATGCTGGAGGCTCTCAGAAAGCGTGGTGCGGAGTTATCGCCTCTAAAGCCTCTGGACACGCTTCTGAAAGCGACTGGCGGAATCGGGGCTAAGTATTCGGCTTCTCATGCAGCGGACTAATCAGCCACGCTTTTTGAAATGAACTACAACACGATCCAACTCGCATTGGATGGCGGCGTGGCAACCATCACGCTAAACCGTCCGGATAAACGCAACGCTATCAGTTTCGAACTTATTGATGATCTTCTGCGCGCACTAGATGAAGTCGCGAAATCGGATGCGATCGTGTTGATCGTGACCGGAGCGGGCAAGGCTTTTTGCTCGGGTATGGATCTGGACAATCTGAAATCGCTGCTGGGGAGATCGCCTGAGCAGAATCTCGAAGATTCGCGCACCATGGTGAAGTTGTTCCGCACACTCTACGAATTTCCCAAAGTTACGATTGCCGCCGTGAACGGCCCGGCCATTGCCGGGGGCACGGGACTCGCCTTGCTGTGCGACTTTACGCTTGCCGTCCCAGACGCCAAATTTGGTTATACCGAAGTCCGAATCGGCTTCGTTCCTGCTATTGTTTCCACATTTCTTTTGCGTCAAGTCGGGGAAAAGCGGGCGCGTGATCTGCTCCTCACGGGAAGAATTTTCGATGCTGACGAAGCCGCGCGCATGGGGCTGGTCAGCGAGATCGTCGAACCTGACAAATTGCTGCCACGAGCGCACGAGTTGGCAGCTTTGCTGATGCAAAACAGTTCCGCATCTCTGCGCGCGACCAAGCAACTACTCACCGATCATGCACGAGCAGAACTCGATGCCCAGATTGAAGCGGCGGTGCGGGAGAATGCCGCAATCCGCGAGACGGCCGACTTCCGCGAAGGCATCTCATCGTTCCTGGAGAAGCGCAAGCCGGTGTGGACGGGTAAATGAGTTCGAATCACCACACATGGAATGAAACGCGGCTGCGCGTACGCTACGCCGAAACCGACCAGATGGGCGTGGTTTATCACTCAAATCACCTGATCTGGTTTGAAGTAGGGCGTGTGGAACTCATGCGGCAGATGGGTTTTTCCTATCGCGACATGGAGCGCGATGAAGGCCGTTTCATCACGGTCGCTGAAGTGAAGTGTCGCTACCGCGCCCCGGCGTATTACGACGAAGAAGTCATCGTACGCACGCGACTGAAGAGTGTGCGTGGATCGGTGGTCGTTTTCAGTTATGAGCTCGTCCGAGCCGCCGGGGAGACATTGCTCGCGGAAGGCGAAACCACGCACATTGTGACTGATTCAAATATGAAAACTGCGCCGCTGCCAGAAAAGTATTTGAAGGAATTTCGCGCGGCTCTCGGAAAGCAAGAAAAGGGGATCTCTTGAACGCGCTTCACATCAATGGCAACGACCTCACGTTGGAAGACGTGCGCGAAGTTGCGGTCGACCGCAGGGCTGTATTGCTTGCACCGGATGCTCGTGCATTGGTCGAAAAAGCAAGAGCAGTGGTCGATGAGATTGTTTCCAGCAACAAGATGAGCTACGCCATCACCACAGGCGTCGGGAAACTAAGCGACGTGCGTATCGCCAGTGATCAGATTCGCGAGTTGCAGGTAAATTTGGTTCGCTCGCACGCCGCTGGCGTGGGAGAGCCCCTTTCCGTCGCCGACACGCGCGCCATGATGTTGCTGCGCGCAAACTCGTTATCCAAGGGTCACTCCGGGGTACGGACCGTCATTGTTGACCGACTCTGTGAAATGCTGAATCGCGGAGTCACGCCGATGGTGCCATCCCAGGGAAGCGTTGGGGCCAGCGGTGATCTTGCTCCTCTCGCTCATTTGGCGCTGGCGCTGATCGGCGAAGGCGAGTGTTTCGACGAGAAAGGCGCGCGTGTTTCGAGCGGCGAAGCGCTCAAGCGGGCGCAGATCAAGCCGCTGGTGCTCGAATCCAAAGAGTCGATTTCGTTGATCAATGGCACCCAGGCCATGTTGGCCGTGGGCACTCTGGCGCTGTTGGCCGCTGAAGCTCTGGTGGATACTGCCGACGTGCTCGGTGGCCTCTCATGTGATGCGTTGAAAGGAACTGACACCGCGTTCGACGAGCGCATTCACAAGGCGCGCCCGCATAACGGCCAGATAAAAACCGCCGCCAACCTCCGGCACATGCTCGAGGGCAGCCAGATTCGCGAGTCGCACCGGGCATGCGGGCGAGTGCAGGACGCTTACTCATTACGCTGCATTCCACAAGTGCACGGCGCTGTGCGCGATACGCTGGCGCATTGCCGCGAAGTCTTCGAGACCGAAGCAAACTCAGCCGTGGACAATCCGCTGGTCTTCATCACCGACGCTCGGAATGCCGAAGGCGAAGTTATCTCGGGCGGAAATTTCCACGGGGAACCGCTGGCATTTGCTCTGGACTTTTTGGCGATCGCGCTGAGCGCACTGGCGGGCATCAGCGAGCGACGCATCGAAAGATTGGTAAATCCTGCGCTGAGCGAAGGGCTGCCGCCTTTCCTTGCGCCGGGGGCCGGATTGAACTCCGGCTTCATGCTGCCGCAGGTTACGGCCGCGGCGCTGGTCAGCGAAAACAAAGTTCTGTCGCATCCGGCTTCGGTCGATTCGATCACTACCTCCGGCAATAAAGAGGACTACGTATCAATGGGCATGACAGCAGCACTTAAACTGAAGCGCGTCGTTGAAAACACCCGCAACGTTCTAGCGATCGAGGCCATGGCAGTGGCGCAGGCTCTTGACTTTCTAGCTCCATTGAAGACCTCAAAGCGCGGACAGGCGGCCTATGCTGCGATCCGGTCAGTGTGTCCTACGATGGAGAAGGATCGTGCCATGTATGCCGACCTGGCGCGGATTGCAGAGTTAATTGCGAGTGGCAAGGTGGCCGCGGCGTTGCGGTAAGGCCCACGAAAATACAGATTGATCCTCTATTCATCAAAATGAAGACGCTTACCGAATACCTGAAATTTCATACCAAAACGCACCGTGCGTACGTGCACATAACGCCCCAAGTCGAGGAGATCGTTCGCAAGAGCGGGGTTAAGGAAGGCATGGTGCTGGTCTCCGCGATGCACATCACGGCTGGAGTGTACGTCAACGACAACGAAAGCGGGCTGATCGAAGACATCGACCAGTGGCTGGAGCATCTGGCGCCATTTCGTAAGAACTACAAGCATCACGAAACAGGCGAAGATAACGGCGACTCGCACCTGAAAGCGCTGCTGATCCACCACGAGGTGATCGTGCCCATCACCGCCGGCAAGCTTGATCTGGGCACGTGGCAGCGCATTTTCTATGCCGAGTTCGATGGTCAGCGTGACAAACGCGTCATCGTGAAAGTGATGGGAGAATAACCGAATGAGTTCTGATGAATTGAACGAACTGCAGGAGCACGCCGAGCATGCGAAGGAAGATCCAACTCTCGCTCCGGTGTCGGTAACAATGGCAATCCTGGCGGTACTTGTGGCAGTGGTTTCCTTGCTTGGCCATCGCGCACACACTGAAGAAGTTGTGTTGCAGGCGAAGGCCTCCGATCAATGGGCCTACTATCAGGCGAAAAATATTCGCCGTCACATCGACGAACTTTTTATAAATCTGACTTCGGTGCAAACGACTACAGATGCTACCTTGCTGTCTAAATTCCGCGGGGAGTATTCACAGGAAGCATCACGCTATAAAGACGAGCAAAAGGAAATCGAAGACAAGGCTCACGAAATGGAAGCGGAAGTAGCCACAGAAAGAAATCGCGCCGACCGATTCGATCTGGCTGAAGTGTTTCTGGAAATCGGATTGGTGATTACATCCATCACTTTGCTTTCGGGGCGCAGAATGTTTTGGGGTGTTGGCCTGGTATTGTCCGTCGTAGGAATCGTCGTGGCCGCAACGGCCTTTGTGGTGCACTGAGCGCTTTTGCTTCAATCACTTTGTGACGGCGGGCTTCACGACCATAAATGGCCCAATCGCCAGCACATCCATGCGCGCACGGCGAAAGCAGTCAATCGCTTCTTCCGGTGTGCAAACGATGGGTTCGTTCTCGTTGAAGCTTGTATTCAAAACAACCGGAATTCCTGTCTTGCGATGAAACGCTGAGATTAAATTGTAATACATCGGATTTTCATCCCGAGCCACGGTTTGCAGGCGCCCGGTATCGTCAACATGGTTCACCGCACACAGCTCTTTACGTTTCTCCGGACGGATCTTATACACATGCAGCATGAAGGGCGACGGATGATCGTGCTCGAAATATTCATGCTGATATTCGGCGAGAATCGAAGGGGCAAAGGGACGAAACCATTCGCGGTGCTTGATGCGCGCGTTCAAAATATCCTTCATATCAGGCCGCCCGGGATGCGCAACGATGGAGCGATTGCCAAGCGCGCGCGGACCCCACTCCATACGTCCCTGAAACCAGCCAACTACGTTGCCAGCCGCGATTTGAACGGCTACTGAGTCGAGTAGTGCAGCACGGTCGAGTTTGTGAAACTGCAAGCCGGCACTTTGTAGGGCCGATTGAATTCTAGATTCCGAAAATTCGGGCCCCAGGTACGAATGCTTTAGTTCGTGACGCCGAGGTTGCCTGAGCGCCGAATGATAAGTGTGCAGCGCAGCGCCGATCGCCAAGCCTTCGTCCCCTGCCGCCGGTTGAATGTACGTATGGCGAAATGGCGTGCGGTCAAAGATTTTACCGTTAGCCACGCTGTTAAGCGCACAGCCACCGGCGAATGCAAGATCATCGATCGGGACCTGCCGATGCAGATGATTCAGCAGATGAAAAAATATTTCCTCGAAGCGATGTTGCACAGCAAAAGCCAAATCCATATCGCGCTGCGTAATTTCGCTGTGCGGACGGCGTGGCTCACCAAATAGCTTTTCCATGCGATCGGAAAAATGCCGCGCCAGTTTGACTGTGCCATCGGGCAACACCTGCATTCCCTGATTGCTACCAAGCGGCTTGAAATAGCTGAGGTCGAGTTTGAACCCACCGTTCTCGGGCTTGACCATTTTTGCGATCTCAGCGCAATACGTGTCTTTACCGTATGGCGCGAGACCCATGACTTTGCCTTCGTCGCCATACTGCGAATATCCGATGAACTCGCAGATCATGGTATAGACGCTGCCCAGCGAGTGTGGCAAAAAGACGCGATCAAACACTTCGATCTCGTTGCCTTCACACCGCGCCATCATGGTCGAGACGAAGTCGCCGGAACCGTCGTAACTGAAGCCCGCAGCCTTTTCCCACGGCGAGCAGTAATAAGCGCTGGCGATGTGCGCGATGTGGTGTTCGAGGTGATGCTCTTGAAAGCGCAGTAATGTGGCATCGACTTCGAGGGCTTTCGCCAGAAGCGAGCGGACATCGCGTATGGCTTCCTTGCGCTGGCGCAAGCGAATGAAATTTAGAATTTTGGCCGGATTGGCGAGTGCGTATTGCACTTTCTTCGTGAGATTCGCGTCGCTATCCTGGCCGACTGCAACGTGATCGACATCAGAGATTTTGGCGCCGACTGCGTCCAAGCAGGCTCTTATCGCAAGAGCCGGAAATCCGCCGAAATGTTTTTGGCGGTTCAGGCGTTCTTCCGCAACCGCAAACTTAATTTCGCCATCTACCACAATCGCCGCCGACGCATCGGCATGAAACATATTGAGGCCCAAAATCAACATGAACTGGCTTCGTCCCCTTTATCTTTGCGCCTGATGTAAGGTCATTAGATTGGTGCTCAATTCAAGCGGAGGAAATCCTCGATCGTCGTTTCGCCCAAACGCACGTTCTTGAGAACCTGTTTTCTCGAAACTGTTTTAAGTGCTCAGCTGTTCTATGCCGCCGGCTTCAAACGCGAGAGCACTGCCCGGAATTTTCCATTGCGTTCGCGCTCAATTTCCTGCACATATTCGAATCGAACTTTGAGTGTGGGGCTGATCCATCGCTCGATTTCTCTGCTGATCTCGGCCTCGTCTTTCGTTCCGTATCCCTGGCGGCGCACAATTCGAACCATGATCTCACCAAGCTGCTCTTGCACGATCTGTACTTCCTTCACATTCATCACATCTTTGAAAACGTAGTCGAAGCGCATAACGCGCGTTCCCTCGGGAGTAATTACGTAGTCGTCTTTGCGCCCATCGATACGCAACATAACTTTTGATTTGCGCTCACATGGGCAGGGCTTTCCATTCTCATTCCACACTCCGGTATCCCCTACTTCATAGCGAATAAAAGGAAACGCATCGCAGGAAAATCCAGTGCACAGAATCGACTTCGCCGAATTACCGGGCTGCAATTCAACCCCCTCCAGAATTCCAAACTCGAAGTCCTCATGGTAAACGAACTCAGGACAATGCGAGGCGTTTCCGCAACCCTCTGAACATCCGTACTGGTCGGTCAGAGTCGCGCCAGTGAATTTCTGAATGTCACGCCGCTGAAAATCCAGCATGTTCTCTGCACCTGTGAATATCGCGCTGGGAGGCGACTTTAACATCAGGCCACACGCAGCCGCATGCAACGCTAGCATATGGATGATAGACGGATAGCCCGAATAAAATTCAAAATCGCGCGAGTTCAAAAATTTTACGACGCTGGAAATCTTGTCGGGCGTGAGATGGTGCATTGTGAGGAGCGCCTGATGCAACGGCTTGTTCCAGCGCCAATAGGGAGGAGTGTTCTGATCTAGAGGGACAACTCGTTTGCCTGTGAAGTTGGCGTGCCACGCGCCGGGCTGCACGCAAAAGCGTATGCGATGGCGCCACCATACGGCCCACTGAAAGGCGATCGCCGGCTTCGTCACATAAAAGTGCAGCGCTTTCCCCGTCGTTCCGCTGGTGTGGCGGAAAATCAATTCATGTTTAGGAGCTTTCTTGGAGACGAGGCGATCAAAATTTTGCCGTACATCCTCTTTGGTCAAAATGGGGAGTTTGGGCAAGTCTTCTCGGCTTCGAATGTCCGCGGGCGACAGCTTCAGATTTTTCCAGCGTTCCCGATAATAGGGTACGTTCTCATACGCATGAAGAATCAACGCGCGCAATTTTTCGTTCTGATATGCTTCGATCTCTGCCGCACTCCATTTTTCTGATTCCAACAATTCCTGAAGTCGTTGGTAGAACTCGCGGCCAAAGCGAACCCGAGCTTGTTTTGTACCGTAGTACCAGCACGCGGCATTCTGCAGAAAAATTGGCAGTCGTGGGTAGACTTGCTCGACGAGGACCGATTCGCTCATGTCTGCTGGGCTGCCTCGACCGTTTGATGGGCAGAAATCTCGTGCGCAGGGGAGAGTTCGATTCGGCCCTTCCAGCCGAAGTGAGGCTGGAAGTGGAATGTGTCGGCGGAAGATATTTCTACAAGCCGCCGATTCCAGGAAGCATCGTTGCTGCGCACGAGGATGTCGCGCCAACTGTGATCTGAAATCGGGAACGCGTGGCACTGAAAGGCGCGAGAAACGATAGGGATCTTGTCCGGATCAAATCCCATGAGATAAGCACAGGTCGCATCAACTGTGGGCGGATGAATCCCAAACATCACAACCCCAGCCGCTACCGGATTAGGATTCAACGGTCCACTTCCCTCACCTGCAAGAATTCCATCTACGAGAACATAATGCCGTTTGCGATTTTGCGGCATAGGATCGCGCAGTGATCCGTCTGCATTCCCGTAGAAGACAATTTTGTTGAGGTCGAGGCACATACGCCAAACCGTGTCATTGCCAAACCAATTGCCGCTGCGGATGGTGATTTCCGTATCGCCGAAGACAGGTTTGCCTGCAGTACGCGCCACTCGGTGCACCCAAGGGCCAACGACCGGCACACGATGCGATAGTCCGCGGATCGCCGCAGCAACCTTGCGCTCAGTGCGATGTTTCAGGTCCGGGTTGGGATGCTCGTCTCCACCGTGCGCTGGAGCGCCCTCGGTGTGATGCGGCAGCCAATTCTTGTCTGCATTCACACCGACGAGATTTTTAAGGCTCGCCGTAATACCAGCTTTTTTATGCGTTTTCCATTTCGGCAGACTAAAGACAACGTCGCATTTAATGGCGCAACCGGCAATCAGATATTCGTGACGCCCTCCGCTGTGATGGCGATTGACGACACTCGCATCATAATCCGCGCCGTAGTAGTGACCAGCACCAGGATGGTCGGCGAACTCGCTTGCTTCGCCTAGATCGAACGCGATCGATCCATATGGATTGGGCGGCAGTTTGCGCCGCTCGACGACGACATCGCCGCGCGTGGTCCATTCCTCCTGGCGTAGATCGATAATTTCGAAAGCGAGTCCGCGAGCCTTGTAAAAATCTCGAATCGCGTCCAGACCGAGAAGACGCATCATTTCAGAAAACGACGCGTCGGTCTGTGGCGCATCCGCAACAATGATTTTGCCTTTGGGGCCAATCGCCTTCCATACGTAATCTGCGACTGCGCGAATCACGCTCCCGTGCGTGATGACGTAGCGCCGGCCCTCGGGGTCGCGTGGGTGGTGCTGATGCACCATATTCGGCTTCATCAAAACTGTTTCACCGGGATGAATCAATTCCTGCAGCGGATTCCATTCCGCGGTATCGAAGTGATTGGAATCAAGCCCCGCCAATTGAAAGCAGCCGCGTATGGCTTCGTAGGCCGGATTCGACTCAGGCAACAACGAATCCCCAATCGTATATTCTGGATAATCTTGCGATGGGGAAAAAGGTGCTCGCTCGCAATATTGCGTAATTCGTCCGCGCCAGGCAACGACCGAGTTTTCTGCCAGCCTTAGCATCAACGATTCGACGAAGACTGTGTGTCCTCGCCCCTTCTCATCTGCTGCAGTTCAAAGATTTTCGATTTGACATGGAAGACCTGCACCGCCTGGAAACCGCAATATATCAGCCCAGGAATGCCATCGAGAAATCCCAGGCTAAGCAGATACTTGAACAAGAAGAACCACAGTGGGGTGCCAGGAGTGCGCAGGAATGTCTTCTTCAACCAGCGACGGCGCTGCGCTTGCGTCCCAAACAAAGACGCTTCGAGTTGCCCGTTTGTTTCTCCTTCAACCCATACTTTCGCTTCCCAGTTGGAATATTCATCGTGCTTCTGGATATAGTGCGAAAGCGACTCCACATTTCGATGCGTCAGCGGATTTCTCAGCCTCGCGGTATTGCCCTCAACCACAACGTGCTCGTGAACCTCCATGTCAGCCATCGACGTGTCCTGATCTCTGAGACGGCACTCGTAGCCACCCTTGCCACGCCGAAACAGTGACAACTTCCAGAACCCTGCACCGCCGTGACGAAGCAGCTGGCCAAGAAAATACATTCGCAGCGAAATGTAATAGCCACTGATGCTTGGATTCTTTACAGCCTGACGGACTTCCTCCACCAACTCAGGTGTCAGAGCCTCGTCGGCGTCGATCAATAGAACCCACTCGTAAGCAAGTGGCAAATTCTCCATCGCCCACTGCCGCTTCTTCGGCCAGCCGCCTTGATAGTGAAACTGCACAACCTTCGCGCCGAACGAACGCGCGATCTCCGGCGTCGCATCTGTGCTCTGCGAATCGATCACGTACACCTCGCCAGCATCGCGCAGAGATTTCAGACAGTAAGGCAGATTCTTTTCTTCGTTGCGCGCTGCAACGAGGACGCTGACCGGCAAAACGGCAATTGTCGGGGCAGAGCTAGTTCTGGCGACTTGTGCGACTTCTTGCATCAGCATCACAAATGCAATTCACACCAGCGTTGCAGTACGTATAAGGACCACGGTCGAGACCAGGAAATTATTCCGCGCAGAAAATCGTTCCAGACTTGCTGCACACGGCCTCCGTCGAGCAATCCAGAGAGTGGGCCGGCCTCGATCCGTTTTGCAGCCAGCACCGGCTCAATCTCGGAACGAAGTTCCTGACGCATCCAGTGTTCAAAGGGCAGTGTGAAACCACGTTTTGGACGGTGCACAATTTCTTCCGGCAGCGATCCCTCCAACGCTCCGACCAGCAGTTTTTTCGGCACGCCATTCAATTTCCATCGCCCCGGAAGAGCTAACACCACCTTCGCTAATCGATGATCGATGAGGGGAACACGAACCTCAAGGCCCTGAGACATGCTCATAAAATCAGCGTCGCGCAGCAAAGTATTGAGCATATAACAGCGCGACTCGAGATAGGAAACGCGATTCACAGCGTCGAGCGGCCGCGCACGTTTCAGGTTCAGATTCAGCGACTCCGCGGCGACATCGGCGACTTGTGCCCCAGGTGGAAACAACAAATCCCGCTGTCCAAGTGTGAACAGCATGCGACTTAGGAAGTACGGATGCAGAATGTGCCCATTGCCGCGCACCAGCGAGGCCAGCTTGCGATTCTGATCACTCTCGCGCGCAAGTGAAGCAAAAGCCGAAGCCAGCGGAGACCGCACCGCGCCGGGAACATGTTTCCACCATTGTGCAAAACGCTCCATGCGCGGCACAGTGCGGAAGCTGGAGTATCCCGCGAATACTTCATCTCCACCGAGGCCAGAGAGCGCGACTTTTACGCCTGCTTTGCGTGCCTCGCGCGAAACAAAGTAGGTATTGACGCCGTCCATGGTGGGCAGGTCCATCGCGCCCAGTGCATCGGCAATCGACGCTAAGACATCAGTTTGGGAAACACTGATTTCGTGATGGTTGGTGCGAAATTTTGCCGCGACCGCGCGCGAGTGTTCCGCCTCAGAAAACTCAGTCTCACGAAAGACAATTGAAAACGTGCTCGGCGTTACGTCACCACGGCTGAGAATACTGACTAGCGCGCTCGAATCGATACCTCCAGAAAGGAACACTCCCACCGGCACATCACTAACCAGCTGCATGCGCACGGCTTCTTCAAGAATAGGCTGCAGCTGCTTCGAAACAAGCTCCTCGTCTTGTAGAGAAACTTCGCTAGAATTTTGCCCGATGTCTTCATCATCGACCAGATCCCAGTAACGCGACTGCTGCAGCTTGCCGTCTTTCCAAGTCAGAGTGTGGCCGGCGGGGAGAGCGCGAACTCCTTCCACCAGCGTAAGCGGATCGTAGGCGGAGCCGAAGGTCAAGTAGTTTACAAGTCCGGCGTGGTCGAGCCGTCGCGGCACCAAGCCAGTTCCGAGCAGAGTGCGTACCTCGGACGCAAACACGAAATATGCGCCCGACTGCGCGTAGTAGAGTGGTTTGATCCCCATTGGATCGCGGGCCAGAAACAACCGATGGTGGTACGCATCCCAGATAGCAAAGGCAAACATCCCACGAAATTTTTCAAGACACGCCTCGCCCCATCGCGCATAAGCCTTCAGAAGAACTTCGGTGTCGGAATGGCTGACAAAGCTCGTTCCGGCGCGTTCCAGTTCCTGACGAACGTCGCGAAAGTTGTACATCTCCCCGTTGTAGACAATCCAGTTGCCGGTTTCGGGGTCGTGCATGGGCTGATGCGCGAGCGGCGAAAGATCGAGAATCGCGAGGCGCCGGTTGCCCAGACCGATCTCAACTGGGCAAGGGATTGTGTCGCGCAACAGCACAGTGCCCGAATCATCCGGCCCGCGATGCGCGAGCGACAGCGTGCCCCGTTCGAGCACTTCCGGGTCGATTCGCGCGTTCCTAGCAACAATGCCGAAGATTCCGCACATTCAGGGCTGCCCGTTGGCAGCACTTCTATTAAACACCACGCGAGGGCTACTCCCAATCTCTACGCTATAATCCGGAAACCTGATGGCGGAAGGCGCTCTGAAAGCCGAAAATAATGGAAGTTTCTCCCACCGAAATATCCACTGAACGAATGTCTACAAATCCTGAAAATTCGCCTGGCCAATTTTCTGCGGACGGGCCGTCGCGAGTTGAACTCACGGCATTGATCGTTCTCAGCTTCGTACTTTTCGTCTCGATTGTGTCGCTTGTGCGCAACTACCTAGCCGCAGTCGACGACTTCGGAGACAGTTCGGGGTACATGAGTCTGGCCTCAGCAATTCGACACTGGGGCTTCCACGGCATCGTCATCAAGCAGTTCTGGGGCTTGCCCTACGCGATGGCTGCCCTCTCGAAGCTGACCGGCATGTCAGAACGGACGGCACTTCTCGTGTTTTCCTTTGTGCCTTCTCTGCTCGCCGGTCTGATGGCAAGACGTCTGTGGAACGGCTGGATTGCAGGCTATTTCGTGGTCCTGAATTTTGATTGGATACAACGCTCGTGCCTGGGAGGCTCTGAGCCTTTGTTCGTATGTTTCCTTTTCGCAGCGTTCGTGAGTGTGCGCCGCGAGCGCTGGCTGCTCGCTTCCCTGCTAGCGTCACTAGCCACGGTCGTGCGCCCGTTGGCATGTTTCGCCCTCATCGGAATTGGACTTCATCTGCTGTGGAAGCGGGACTTCCGGAGGTTTGCGGCCGCTACAACGATTGGCTTGCTTGTGGGCGTTTTGTATGCAGTTCCGCTGGCCGCGCATTTCGGAGATCCCCTGGCCACCGTCAACAGCTACCACGACAAGGCGTGGGCGGGCGGCTGGCTGTTTGGTTTTCCGTTCTACGCCATCATCAAAGGAACGATACTAGAACCATCTCCCTGGACGAATCTTTTATTCAGTTTTGGTTGGATTTTTCTGGTGTCTGGCGCGGTTGTGATGATGATCAGGTCGGCGGAGTTCCGCTTGTATTGCAGAACTCACGCAGTCGAAGCGATGTTTCTGGTGCCTTATCTTTGGTGCCTGTACACCTACAACTATCCGCACTGGGCACGTGGTAACTTCGCGCGTTTTGCGATCCCGATTCTTCCCTTCGTCTACCTCGCACTGTATCGCTGGCTTCCTAAAGACCGGCGTTTGCTTTGGCCGCTCGGAGTAATCTGCCCTATTCTTGCTGCCTGTTCGGCTTTGGGGATAGTCAATGTAGTTCACATGCTTCGCCACGTCCTGACTTAGATTGAGGCTCTGCTACACATCTTCGCCGGTTGATGCCGACCATGTTCTGTTGTATCGTCCGAATTGTGGCGGAATGTTACTCGCATGATTGATTCTCCCATCCAGGTTCCTTATCTCGATTTGAAGGCCCAGTATCGGAGCATCAAAGATGAAATTGATGCTGCAGTCGCTCTTGTACTCGACAGTGCGCAATTCATCCTTGGCTCTGAAGTGGCTGGTTTTGAGCAGGATTTCGCAGCGTATTGTGGAGCGGCAGAGTGTATAGCCCTGAACTCCGGTACCAGTGCGCTACATCTGGCGTTGCTCGCGGCGGGCGTTGGGCCCGGCGACGAGGTCATCACTGTGCCATTCACGTTTGTGGCCAGCGTCGCGGCTATTCTTTATGCGGGAGCGCGGCCTGTGCTTGTGGACATCGATCCTCGATCGTTCAACATGGATCCGTCGGCTCTTGAGGCGGCGATCACCCCTCGCACCAAGGCGATCATGCCCGTGCACCTCTACGGTCAACCAGCCGATATGGATCCGATCATGGAAGTGGCGCGACACCATGGATTGATCGTTATTGAAGATGCTGCACAGGCACACGGTGCTAAGTACAAGGGGCGTCCCGTCGGAAGTATCGGCGACATTGGATGCTTTAGCTTTTATCCGGCCAAAAATCTGGGAGCTTACGGCGAAGGCGGCGCAGTAACGACGAATAATCCAGAATATGCGAAGACGATCCGCATGCTGCGCGATTGGGGACAAGACAGCAAATACCACCACCTGCTGCGCGGATACAACTACCGCATGGAAGGCTTTCAAGGCGCAATTCTGCGCGTAAAGCTTCTCCATCTTGAGAGTTGGATCGAGGCTCGCCGCGCTGTCGCGTCCCAATACAATCACTTGCTCGCAGACTGCAGCCTGGAGTTGCCCGCAGAAATGCCCTGGGCGCAGCACGTTTATCACATCTATACGCTGCGGACCGAAGACCGCGACGGCCTGCAGTCCGCACTTCGGCAAGAAGGCATTCAGACTGCGGTGCACTACGCCGTGCCAGCACATTTGCAACCGGCTTACGCCGATCTCGGATACAGCAAAGGGTCGCTCCCGCAAGCGGAAGCCGCAGCGCGGCAGGTATTGTCATTGCCGATTTACCCGGAACTATCTGAGCAATCGATCGCTAAAGTCGCTGCGGCAGTGAAAAAGACAATTCCGCGTAAGATACAAGCACTGGTCTGATCAAATCACAGTCACACGTTCCTATGCCGGCGATGGCTGGTTCTCCGCCGATTCGCGCCACATGAAATAAAGCAATAAAAATGTCATCAGGATCAGATCCCATGCCTCATGCGGAAGAACAATGGCATTCCACCACCAACTACTTGTGACTGTGAGCGGGATGCGTCCCGAATCTGCGAGATTGCTAAGAAGAATCGGGCCAGGAAATAAGAACGGCATCGTAATCGCAAGAGTTGCAAACAACGCTGAACGTTTCTTAGTGAGTAGGAGACTCCACGCCAAGGGCAAGATCAACAGGATCGCATCGTAGAATCTGTGATAAACCGCAATCAGGCTCAGAACCGAAACTGCGCTGATTTCTAGCAGGCCCAAGGAGGTTCGGCGCCGAAAGCAAAGCCAGATCCAGCAGCCAAGAAGCAAAACCCCCAAAAGCCGCGATAGTAGATTGGCGGTTGGCGCATTACTGAAAAAACCGCCAAAAAATATCTGCGAGTTGATCATATTGAAGCGAAGTTTGGCAGCCTGAGTGAAATCGTCGACAGATCCTGTCGCAAACATTCTCCGGCTGTTCTCAAGATAAGAAGGAATCCATCGCACTCCAGCAACGGCAAGGCGGGAAATACCCACTAGGACGATCGCTGCTGCGGTAGCACAGGTTGTCACGACGACACTCCAGCGGCGGCGCAGCAGATAGTAGAGCAGCAAGCCTCCAGCGATCGTTGGCTTCAGACAAATCGCCATAGCAAGCAGGACACCTGCAATCTTTTCCCTTCCTGTGTGGTTTGCCCAGAGTACGCCTGCGATAAGGCTCACGGTCAACACAACTGGATTCGCAGTTGCGAGACCGGTATGCAATGGAGCGAAGGCTAGTACTACTACCAAAAAAATCTGAGAGCGCATCTCAGATAGTCGGCATCCGCAAATCACGAGCAGCGCAATAGCGGCGACTATGACTGCAGCCACGCTGAGCGCGCTCCACACTAACACCGCAAACTGCCAAGGAAGAGCGGCAAATAGAGAAATCAACACCAGACTGGTCAGCGGATACGGTGATGGCATCCCCCTCTTAGTCTCAAGTTTGCCTGTTGCGGCCTCAGCATCAACAAACGGAGGGCGCGGATTGTCAGATGGCCACCACTTCACCAGCGATTGCGCGCTGTAGGGGTCGTCACCATGCATCCACGCTTTCGCCTGAATGTAGGGAGAGAGGAAATCATTCCACCCCGTTCCCCCATAAAGCAAGCGCAGCGGCCCTCGAATGGAGAACTCTGCAAAGGACGCAAGGAGTAACATTCCAACCAAAATGTGGCGCCATATGTTTTCCCTCAGGTCTTGTAACCCTCCCTCCTAAATCGACTCATGTTGGCATTTCCACCGAAACTGTTACTGCTTGAGTTATTAGTAGTTTTGCGCCATCGCCAGCAATTCATCGACGTGTTTCTTCCAGCTAAAAACTGCTGAGCGAGTACGCCCTCTCTGCGCTAGCTGTGCCGCCACATCTCGTGACGACACAACCTCTACAACGCGGGTAGCCAGTTCTTCAGCGGAGAAACGTGGAAAGTAAAGAGCAGCATCCCCGCATATCTCTTGATGTACAGGCAAATCTGAGGCAATTACGGGCAGTCCGTTGGACATCGCCTCCACCAGTGGATGCGCGAATGTTTCGGTATAGGCAGGCGTCACGTACATATCCGCAAGGCGATACAGATGATGGAGTTGACTATAAGGAATTGTTCCCAGTTCCATGACCATCTCCGAAACTCCTAGGTCACGCACCAATTGCGCTGCTGCATCCACACGGTATGGCCCAGGGTTTGCGCCGGCAGCTAGTTTGCAAGTCAGGAGTAGTCTGACTTTTCGTCTGTTCAACCGGCCTCTTATGAGTGGAAGTGCTTGGATCAAGGTCTCGAAATTTCGGTAATAGTTGTAATGACTCACAAACAGAAGCTTTACGGATCCTTCGGCCGCCTGAAGTTTCTGCTGCACCTCGGCGTCAAGAGGACTCACATCACGGGTAAATGCCTCCGGATCAAATCCGTGATGAATGGCGAGGATCCGTGTCCCACCGGTCCATTTTCGTAACTCAGCCGCGAAGGCTTCGCTTGGCGCGACAGTGATATCAGCCCAGACGATCGACTTCCGTGCCAGCAAACCTCGCAAGCGAGTATCGAGCCAGGTTCTGTACTCGTGGCGCTTGACTAGGTCTCGATAGAAATCAGGCGATGTGTAGAGCGAGTTACGCGACAGAAGAATTTGCGGCACGGGAGATTTTCGCAACGCGAAGTTTCCCGCTGAAAGTAGGAGATCGGCACGGCAACGGCGGATTACTCCTGGCAGTGAAACCTGCTCATGCCAGAATCGGCGAGCAACAGGGATTCTTAACTCCACGAATTCAACGTTGTCGTAGCCTCGAAATTCATTGTGTAAATCGGGCGTAATAGCCACTGTCAGCTGCAAGCCTCTGGCGGCCAGTTCTGGAATTACATTGCGAATGTAAGTGAGACCGCCGCCCGCACTGGCGGCTAAAGAGTTGATGAACACATGCATTATCGAGTCGGCGCGACGCCACTCATGTTGTGACGCATCAGCCACGGACGCCAGGGAACGCTGAAACTGGGCAGCGGCGCCCAAGGAGCAATATCGACAAATATAAACGCAAGGCTCCAGAAAAATACGCAGATGTAATAACCCGGGGCGAAGAGCCAATCCTCAAAAACAGCATGAAGCATACCGGCGACCACCACCATAGCGATGGGCACTGCCGGATGAGACGGGCTACCCGTGTGATACATCCAAAGCAGCGTGCGCAGAATCTTGTTCAGCAACGATAGCAACACGAGGAAGAATGGTATAACTCCTGCTACTCCGACCCAGGAAACGATGGTGAGGTAGCTGCTGCCGTTCTCTGACGTAGACTCTGCAGTACTAGTGTATTTACTGAGATGGGCGCTGGCGTCCTGGCCCGTATCTGTGGTGCCAAATCCTGATCCAAACCACAAATGTTTGCGGATGCTTTCCGTCGCCGCCTTCCACGGTTCCTGCCGCGAACGAAACACGCCCTGCGATGGGTCCTTATCCTTATACACGATGGAACTGGTGAGCGATGCAACCGTCGCAGAAAATGCGTCGGGATTGAAAATAGCAGTCGTAGTAATCACAATCAGCAGGACTACGACCCCCTGCCCAAACAATTTGTATTTGCGCAAAGCGAGACATAGAAGTCCACAGGAAAGAAAACCCGCGAACAAGCCCGCACGGGAATGACTAAAGAACAACATATACATGCACATGATGAAGAGCAGCAACCGGCGGTGGCGAACCAACGGTGTCGAGTCGATCAAGGTTCCCCAAAGAAGAATCGGGGCGACCACCGCCATCACGGCGCCAAGCGAGTTGGGGTTACCCATAACTTCCCTGCCGAAGAAATAAAACGTCCCAATCGCCGCTACCATAATCTCGGAGCCCATCAGTAACCCCTTGAAAAAGCGATCCCCGCGTCCAGCCACGGCGAGCCTTGCACCAGTGCCTGCATACAGGAACAGCATGAGCAGGCTGATCGCTTTCAAAAATGCAAAGCTGGGATAGCGGGAAACAGCAGCTGAGACCAGCGCTGACAATACTGCAAATATGGCCAGAACGTGAAACAGGGTAAAGCGCCCCTGACGCTCCTTGAGCATAATGAAGCAACCAACGAATGCTCCCGCAATGAGGAAAGCCCAGCGCCCTGTGGTCCAAAACCCTGACAGCGGAACATCCGTTCCCGCAAAGAGAAATCCCAGGAGAACCAGCGCAAAAAAGACGCGGCGATACATCCAAAGTGCAGCCAAGAGAAGTTCGAGCGCGATCAAGCCACCAATGGATGTCTGGTTCGAAAATAGAACCGGACGTGTGTATGCCATGTAGGCCAGCAGGGGAACCAATATGATGGCCCCGGCAAAAAGCGCTGTTTTAGGAAGGCGCTCGGTCATTCGTGAACTCCTACAGCGTCGACCATTCGAGAGATTCCGCAGGACCACTCGGCAGGAGAATAGCTACTGATGAGCTGTGCGCTATTCGCGCCCATGGATGTGCTGAGTGTCGCATTCCCAGCGATAGTCTGCATCGCCGCCATTAGAGACGATGCACCTCGTGGTTGAACGAGCAATCCATTCCAGTTCTCTTTCACCAGATCTGCGGCGCAACCGGCCACACTGCTGACGATCACGGGCAGGCCACAAGCCATCGCTTCATTCACTACCAATCCCCAGGGATCACTGTATGTCGGAAGAATTAGCATTTCGGCGAGTGCATAATACGTCGCAAGCTGGTCGCGCTGGACAAAACCTGCAAACTTTACCATTCCTGGCGAAATCGAGGCAGCCTGCTCCTCCAATTGCGGCTGAGACGGACCCTCACCTACGTAGATGAGGCCAATCTGTTGGCGAGTCCGCTCATTCAGTTTGGCATAAGCAGAGAGCAAATCAAATACCCCTTTATCGGGCACAAGCCGCCCGACGAAAAGAAAGTAGCGATCCGGCAAGGCGAATTCAGCACGGCGTGTGACAGCGTTCTGCCGCGAGGCTGCCGCAACCGTGCTGAACAAATCGTTGTCTACCGCGTTTAGCGCGGTAAAGATACGCTCGTCTTCGATTTTGAAAGTTCGGAGATATTCCCGAGCCGACCTGCCAGGAACCACAAATCCCTTACACCGCCTGAGAAATTTGCTCTTAAGCAATTCCACGGAAATGTGGCGGCGACGCATGTCCTGAAGGTTGCTCTCAGACCACAGAAAAAATGGAACACCGTACCTCTGCGCCCAAAACAGCGCTTGCCACGACGCGATGTAGTTGTACCCCCCACACAAGATCAGATCAGGAGCGACGGCTTTCAGAGCGTGGCGAAGCCCGAAGTTAACCAGCACGTTGTACCTTCCCACGCGCCTGCGCCACGAGGATAGAACCTGGTACGAGAACTTGATCTCACCTTTGTAGACTTCCCACTGGCGGAGGCTCGGATCGGTTTCAGCCAGAAAAATTACATGCAGGTCCACTCTAGGTTCGCGCGCCAGTGCGTTGAACAGTGGAATTCGATAAGGAGAGATGATCTCCGTTAGAATCACCAGGCGACGCGTCATCCCATGGCCCCACGCACTGTGTCTTGCGCAGCCTCTCGCAGGCAATCCCGATAGATGCGTGTCAAACTTTCTGCCTGGTGCGCCAAAGTGAACCGTTCAAGAATCGTGTCGCGCGCTATCGTGCCAAGATTGCGGCGTCGGGTTTCGTCGTGCAGCAGTATGCCAAGGACAAGCGTCAATTCCTTTTCATTGTCGGGGCCGACCAGAAAACCGTTCGATCCCTGCTGCACGATTTCAGCAATGCCCTGCCCGCGGCAGCCAATGATTGGCTTTCCCACCGACATCGCTTCGAGATAGACGCACCCAAGACCCTCGTATCGGCTGGGCAGCGCAAATACTGTGCAACGTCGCATGGCATCGGCAACTTCCTGTCTTGACCGGCGACCGAGAAAACGCACACGTTCTGTGCTCTGAAGCTCTTCGCACAGACTCTTCAGCTTTGAACGTTCCGGACCTTCTCCGATAATTTCCAGAGTAATGGTCGGGAACTCAGCTGCTAGCGCGGCAATCGCGCGGAGAAGCATGGCATGCCCTTTGATCGGAATTAAATTTCCCACGCTTAGGACAACAGGTACGGTGGACTCCGGTTCTTTTCTCGGGGAAAACATTGCCGTATCCACACCGTTGTAGACCACAGAAGTCCGGCACCCACGACCTGTACCAAGCAGTACTTGCTCCCGAACGTGCTCGCTGACGCAAATGACGCGGCGCGACGATCGGTACACTCGTTGCGAAATGCGCCTACACCACTTGCCCGCCTGGCCATTAATTTGTTCGGTCCCAAAAGCGTCGAGGCCATGAACCGAGACCACATACGGCAGTCCGAGTTCGGCACTCAACAGCATGGCCGCATGTCCGCAAGGCATAGGCGCATGCGCATGAATCAGGTCGATGCGCTGCGAACGTTGCAACTCACGCACTTGCCCCACGATTCGCGCGAATAGGAACGCACCAGCGGTAGGAAGACCAAACCCTCCGGGCAGAGAAAAATATCGCAGCCATGTTGCGGGAATGTTCGATGCGCGTGCTCGCTGTCTCCGCCGATAAGCTGGCTGTACTGCGAAAACTGTGTTCACTACTCCAGCTTTAGCGAGCCACTCCAGTGGTTCGGCGACAAAGCAGCCGCCCGCGTCATCGTTTTCGCTGGGATAGAACGGTGTGAGCGTAAGCACGTGAAGGGGATGCTCGGCCCGCCTGGTCGACAACACATCAAGGGATATATGGAAGCCTTCCATCTTAATGTTCGCGCCGCCTAGCTATAGTCTGCTCGAACGCCTCCAACCACTCCCGCGCAATGACATCCCAGTCAAATTTCTTGGCGTGATGGATCGCAGCCTCACTCATCGCGCGCCGCAGATCAGGTTGGCGAACCAACATATCCAGCTTTTCAGAAAGCTCGCCATCCGTCTCCACGAGAAATCCGGTGGTACCGTTCACCACATAGTCGGGACGATAAATATTCATTGCGATTGCTGGAAGTCCGCATGCCGCGGCCTGCAGCAAAACCTGGGGATGTCCCTCGATGATGCTGGGAAATAGAAAGATATCAGCCCGGCGTATTTCATCACCCACTGCAGCCGACGACAGATGTCCCAGGAATTCCACGTTCTTGCAGCCATTCTCGGACACGAAACGTTTGCAAGCTTCCTCTTCTTCTCCTGTACCCGCAATACGAAATTGAACCTGCGGGAGACGCGCCGCTTCCCGCACAACTACCGGCACCCGCTTGTACGGCCGAAAAGAACCCGCAAAAAAGACCGAAACACTGGCTCCAGCAGGGCGCGGGGTCTTAGGAGGGAAAAAATATCTACGGTCGACTCCATCGTAGAAAATCCTAGCGTCCACTCCCATCTTTTCCTTCAAGAGCTGCACGAGATATGTATTGTTGGCGAAAACAGCGTCGGCTTCGCGAATGTGTCGCTCGCGCGTAGGGAAATAAGGCTGATTGTAAAGTCCACCCGACACGACGTACGACACCAGAGCCGTCTTCATGCGCAGATGTCGTCGCAAGCTGAGAAATGCGGCGTCCAACGGTCCTTCCCGCGGATAGAAATACACATCCGGCACATTTCTCAAAATCTGCCATACAATTCGTGGAGTATTTCCATGCGCCTGCCAGCGGATGAGTATGGTGTTTGGCCGCGACGCAATCCGTGAATCGACTACCCCCTCGTGCAGCATGGTCACCGCGGCCCGTTCTGGGTCGAGTCGCGCCACAATCTCTTTGACTGAGAGATTTTGTGCATTGGTATCAGCTTCGTCCGCAAACGACGGCGTGAAAATCTTAATCATTCCGTTTACAAAAGCCAGTACAGGTCAGGATGCCACCGGCGAGGGCTTGTCTGCTGGTTTTTTCCATTCTGGCCGAAGCCCTTGCTGCTGCAGATCACGCAGACGCGCACGCAGTCGTGCCTTGTCGTCTCGCCTCTCCAAAGAATTGCGCATGTGCTCGCGTGCAATTTCCAGCAGCCGTCGCCGCACAGCCTTCTGTGCGCCTTGCGATAATGGAGCCCGTTCCCCAGGATCTGCTTCGAGGTCGTAAAGCTCTTCTGCCTGTGGATTGAAATGCAGGACCAGTTTGTAACGCGTTTCCCGTACAGAGAGCAAACGCGGGCCAAACCGGCTCTCAATCCGAAACGGATTGGTGCAGCTCGTCACGCATTCGGAAATTGCCACTCCATCGTAGGAACAACCATCCCGCATCTGCGTCCAATAGCTAGTACCTTGAAACGTAAATGGAGCTGATTGCTCAGCCGCTTCCAATAACGTTGGAGCTAGATGTAGCAAGCTGAATGGGGTCTTTGCCACCTCTTTTTTCGTCGCGCCTGGCACGCGCAATAGCAAGGGCACATGAATCAGATCTTCCATCAAATGCGAAGGCGGGTGATAGCGTACGCCATGATCGAGGAATTCCTCGCCATGATCGGCGGTAAGAGCTAGTACACAGTTATCCCACCGTCGAGATTGCTGCATCGTGCTGACCAGCCGCGCCATCTGAGTGTCGACCCAGCGAACTCCAGCGTCATACAAGGCTACGACCGCGTCGCGATGCCGCGCCAGCCGAGTTGGCCCAAGGTCTCCACGATTCCAGAAAGAATTCAGATAGCGCGCGCGAAAAGGTAACACCGGCGCGTTTTCCATCTGCGCCAGTGCTTCGTTTTTCGGGTAATACGGTGAGTGCGGATCCATCAGGTGCAGCCACAGAAAAAATGGTGTATCGCCGATGGATTCGATCCACTGGCAAGCTTGATCCATAATCGCGTCGGCAGCGGGAAAGCGTCGCAGCGCGTCGAGCGATTGCGCAGCGGGAATCGAACGCTGGCAATATTGGAAATAAAGCTCGTCGTAGACCGGGCCTGCTGGTCCCATTACAGGACGCATCTTTTGCAGCTTCCGATTGAGGCGGCTGAACCAGTCATTCGCAGCCTCGCTATCGGCACTGTCGGATCGCAGTGTTGTTTCGTAGCTGGTGCGATCGTCGTCCAGAAAATCACGGAACGTATCGAGGCCCTGCTCATACCCGAAGCGCGACGAGATATAGGGATTGGCAGCGGTGAATCCAGCCGTCGCGTAGCCCGCCTCTTTAAGAACAGTAGCGAGTGTCGGTTCGCCTGGGCTAATACCCACCACATCGCGCCCCAACGCCAGTGGGTACCGCGAGGCCAAGATGGCCGGTAACGAGTAATACGTGGGAGCGCCCGCCACAATCGCCGCTGGAAAAACAAAACTCTCAGCCGCGAGCGAGTCGAGGAACGGCGTGGTGGGGCGTGCGTAGCCCATGAAACCGACGTGGTCGGCGCGAAGGCAGTCCACGGTCACAAGCAGAATGGATTTTCGCGTCATCTACTCTTTTAGCGATTCTTGCGGCTTCGTCACGCCACGTTTGGTGAAGCTTTTCCTGGTTACGCTGGCCTGCACGGTTCCTTGCAGCGTCTTGTAAATGCCTTTACTCACTAGTTCGTATAAGCCGTCATCGTGAAGATACAGTAGATCAGCGTACCTCGACTCGAGGGCAGTAAGGAACTCGTCAAGAGCTTGAAGTGTGCGCCTGCGGAAATCGCGTACCGTGGAATGAAAGTTGATCGAGTGTACTGAGACGATCGCCGGAATGCCCAGTTGGAAACAGTCTTCCGCCTGCCTCAAGCACGCTTCAACTGAGAATGCCGCGTCCACAGCCGGCTCGAACTCGACTGTGCGCGAAACGTGAAGGATCTCGAAGCGGTCGAAGTGCGGCGGGACAAATGTCCCCGGACCATTCTGCGCCACACGGATTCCGTGTTGTGCCCACACACGGTGAGTATCATCATTCGCGCGATAGCCGGGAGCGCAAGCCGAACGCGGCAGGTTGGAAAACATCTTGGCGAAACCCCCGACGGCTTCGCCGATCAGTGCTTGCTGAGCATCCACCGGCAACATTCGCTCATCCTCCGGCTTCTCTGGATCCCAATACTCGTACCCGATCCACGGCATACGCCAGTGAATGTACGGTGTTCCAGCCTGCCACAGAGTATGCAGAAGCATCGCACGCTCGCCGTTGCCTGACAAATTGCGCTCGACCGCAGAACGGCAAAAGTGCGTGATACCATGCAGCGCAGCATAGAAGACTCCGTCAGCGATTCCCTGACGATAAGCAGCAGCCAAACCTGGACGGCTCCACCCCGCAGGAAGACCGTCAGCAAGCGCCAAAAGATGAATCTGCCGAAAACCCTCCGCACTCATCTTTGCAAAATCGGGATTCGACACGACGAAATTCATCCCCAGGACGGGATGGCGTTCACTGGAGTCTCGATGTTGCTTCAACATCGCGCTCAAGGCATTAAGATCGTCGGCAGTCTCGAACGTGTAAAAATCGTAAGGACGCTCCCCCAGTGTCAAGCCCGATGCTCGAAGTTGCTCCAATCCTTCGTGATCGCGAAGGCCGACCCGGCCCCAGTCGTCGCTCTGGAACAACACAATCGGCCGATTAAAGTAAAACCCTTTATGTGGCAGAAGATCACGAACGCGCTGCCAGATTTTCTGTGGGTAACTCAGCTTGCCTCCGGGGGTTCCGTTGCGAGATCAGGATTTCGAAGTCTGCAGACTCCGTCGCACTCTGGAAACGAATTCCGACGCACGATGGCGGGCAGGACTTACAACATACCTGTGCGTAGGAAGAAAGTGCACCACGCGATCCGAAAAACCCTTCTTGAAAAGCGCCGGGCCGGTATTTACCCCTTCGCGATAACCACCGAAATCATATTCCAGGCAGCCGTTTTCCTTGGCCCACTGAATCGCGCGCCACTGCAGCAGATGGCCCGCTCCAAGTTTTCCTTCTTTCGAGGTCGCTCCCAGGATGTACCAGCATCGCACTCCGGAACGAACCACCAGCGCCCCACCACGCAGCTTTTCCGCTTCCCGGGCAAGGAATAGGCCGCCTCGGCCTTGCTCCCCGGTGAGCCAGCGAAAAATTCCAATCAGGAAATCGGCCTTCTCCGCCGAAAATTTTCTCTGGCTGGCCATTTCTTCATAAAGCCGGAGGAACTCCTGATACTCCGCCTCATCGCGCGCTGCTGTCACTTCGATTCCCTCATTCATCGAACGGCGGATCTCATACCGCGTCGTTTTCCGAAAACTTGCTAAAAGTTCATCGAGGGTCGGGCTTAATGATAGACGTAACGTGCTTCTCACGCCCGGAAGCGCTTGCCAGCCATCACGCGCGAGCAGAGTGGCAGCAGACTCAGCAAATGCACCGGTCCACTCCGGCGCAATGTCGATATGGGCAATTCCCATCCCGGTGGCTTCATCGATCAGTTTGCGCAGTCCGAGTTCCGATAATTCAAAGTCATCACAAACCGGACCGCGGTTGAAACTCAAAACCCGGATCGGGCGCAACAGCCTGCTAGCAGGGTAAGTCACTCCACATTGGGCCAGCCATTGAATCTTGCCCCGGCGCCGAAGCAACACCACGTGCATTCTTTCGCCGGACCATTGAGGCCACTGAAACGGATGGGAAGTATCCTGCGAATCCAGAAAATCGCCTACTTCACGCAGCAGTGGCGCAGACCACTGCGCGCGATCGATAAACTGAAAATCAGATCGGCCCACCAGGTGAGTGTTGTTCGATATGCGCGATGAACCCTCGAGCACCTGGGCCGTGCGTTGCGGCGTCATAAGTAGCCGAGATCCTGCAATCTTTGCTCGATCATGCGATGCTCGGCTTCGTCAGCGCGGCTGGCATCGTCCCGCAGGAGGTCGCGCAAAACGAATTCCAGCAGTTGCTCGAGGCTGGCGAACTGGCTGCGGAACCGTTCTTCCGCCTGTGCACACAGTTCATCTGACAACGTTACCGTACGCATGGCACTCACGACTCTATCCCGCTGAAATCCGGAACTGTCCGGCGGATACGAGCCCACATCGCGTTGACGATCAGACGATCATCTGCATCCAGACCCATGGTAGCCGCGACTCCCGCAAAAACAGCATACGTAATCAGCAAACTCACCCCAACCGCCAACCAGTCATGATGAAACATGCCTTCTTGCCGTCTAACGAACAATGCCGTCGCAATCGACGCAACCACAGGCAACAAAAGCCGCGCGAAGCTGCGACTAAAGGGCGACAAGCCCATCACCTTACGAACATTCAGAAAATTCCAGGCATTGATGCCTGCGTTCGTGCTTGCAGCAGCGACCGCCGCGCCGACAATCCCCCAGACCGGAATCAGAGCGATACTGGCAACAGCCATCACTCCTGCCATTGTGGTCTGCACCTGCAACAGCCGGCGCTGATGCCCCGACATCAGCAACAAAAGCGTGACCGATCCCACCCCGCAGTTTACCAGTTGCCCGATCGTCCCGATGATCAGAATCGGCCAGCCCGCTTCGAAGTCATGCCCGAACATACGCATCAGAGGACGCGCATAAACCATCACTGTAATGGCGAGAGGCACGGTTACACCAAATACCCATTTGGTGAGGGATTTGTACAAGCGCCCAAGCATCGCGTTATCTCCCCTCGAATGTAGGTCTGCGATGACTGGAGAGAAAACCTGATTCACCGAGTTCAGAACCAGTGTCTCGTACGCTACGACCGCTGCTGCCACTGAATAGATACCAACGCTGCGTATATCGAGATAAAAACCCAGAGCGACTTTATCCACCTGGCCCATGAGGAACTCCAGCAACAGCACGCCCACAGCGGCCGCAGAAAAGGACCACACTTCTCTCTCTGGTAGTGCAGGCCACGGCAGCACAAAGCGCGCCTCGGCGGGAGTCAGTTTCCACACGACAATCAGCAGAAGTGCGATCACCAGCATTGCACTCAGAACCTGTGCCAGCAGATATCCCGTTAATCCCCATCCCATGCTGATCAGCAACACAGCCAGCAGCATGGTTGCAGGGACGCCGACGAAGTTTGTGATCAGGGTGCGTCGGCCCACAGATTTATAACCAGCCAAAATGCGTCCGTAGAAAACGCTAATCACTCCCGTTACCAGCAGTGCAGCAAACCAGGAAAGATACCGGGCCAGTTCCGGTGAATGATAAAAGTGGCGCGCCACCACTCCGCCTACCGACAGGAAAATAATTGCAAAGGCGACATTGGCTGCCAGCAGAATCGCGCCACCCCAAAACAGCAAAGCCCGCAACTGATCTGGTTTGTGATTTGCCCGATACACTGAGGCGAAGCGCACGGCAGACTCGGGCAGACCAAGAGAGTTAAACGTCCCGATGAATCCAACCAGCGTCATACCCAGAGCGTAGATTCCAAGAGCTTCCGCTCCGAGAACGCGTGCAAGATATACCTTGAAGACGTAACCGAGCGCAGCAGTAAAAATCGTTCCTGCAAACAGTACTCCTGAATGCCGCGAGATGTGGCCTACCTGTGAGCGGAATTGCTGGGATTCGGTCGCAGCGCGATCCGGCGAATCGTAGGCAACGGGATCGTTCAAGCCGGCCTCGCACTGGCAGGTTCGCGCAGTCCCATCGTCAGCCACCGCTGCAACATCGCTGGATCGGCCGGTGTGGCCAGTGTCGTAGCAGGCGCGGAGCGTTTATGAAAATCGGTCAGCTGCACCGGAATCTGCTGGACCTGCTCGATATTTTGCAGCAGTTCTCCAACACCAAAACGGGCGTATTGCTTTACATATTCATACGGAGACAACTTCAGCCATCCACAAAGGAAGCAGCAGACACCGTTCTGCAGGCAGTCCATCACGGTTGTGGATTCGACTGTGATCCCGCACCAGGCCTGCGCAATAAGGTCCGGAGTGAGTGGGCCATCTAGCACAGTCACCCGCTTGGCGTCGTCCGGGCCCAGTATCTCCCGCAGGAGCCGCTTGCGCTGTGCGATGCTTTCGAAGGGATGCAACTTGATGAGCAGTTCGCGGTCATTTTCCTGCGCCAAGCGCAAGAGTTGTGGAATGAGTTCGCGGTAGACCTCTTCCCCACGCATACCCACCGCTTCGTATGGCTCGGAGAACAAGATCATTAAACGCTGCCCACTTCTATCGCTTGAAATTGCTGTAGAAGCCTGAGGCGGAGCCGGCGCTGCAATAACAACTTTTTCTGCAGGAAGGCTGCACACCTGTAGTAGATAATCACGCTCCATCTGATTCTTCGCCAGATATACGTCACACGGCAGGTCTTTTAACAGGTAGCGACCGTCGAAGGCTCCGTGATGAAAATCTACGGACGGTATCTTCCTTGCCGCGGCCAGCAGAACCGGCAAACGTGTAAAGAGATTGCTGTCATCGCCGCACAATACTCCGCACACTGGTTCGCGTTCCAGCACTTCTCGCCAGGCATTGCGGGCAGAAACTCCGTCGCGAATCCACATGGGCAACGGATCGAGCATGCCAGCGCGATCAAGCACGCCCAATTCTGGATTCGCACATAGATCAGACCGTAACTTCAACCAGAGTTCCATCAAGGATGAAATCTCAGCCGACGAAGAGTTAGGCCGTGCATAAGAAGCCAGGTCCCCTACCTCAACGTTCGGGGGCGGAGTAAATTGTTTTGCACTCTGCCTGGTCGCCACCATCAGGAAGTGCTGCTGCGGCAGCATCCGCACGTAGTCGGCGACCATGCGGGAAGCATTTCCGTAAGCACTTGGGAGCAGAACGACGGGCGAGGAGCACTTCGCAGCTTTCGGCGCAAAACGTGACCGCCATCGATATCCCGAATCATATTTGTCGAAAAAAATTTCTTTGATTTGCGTGAGAGAGAACCTTCGCGTTAGTCCAACATAATGACCGGCTCTCGCTGCCAGTTTGGCAAACTGTCCAGCGCTGAAGGTTTTTAGAGCGCTACCCTGCGAAATAGCGATGACGCTTGCGGGCCAACCTGGACGTGTACTCCAAAGTTCGGCGGAATGGTCAATCTCGGCCGTTACTCGCTCGAACGCCAATACATCCAAAATTGCCGGTGCCAGCAGCAGCGAAGTGAGGTCCCACCAGTCGATTCCTTCTTCGTCGATCAAACGGCCTCTGCCTCGCGCAAAAATCTCCCGCACGAGTTTCACATCTGCCACACCCTTTCGAAAAAAATCAGCACTAAGTACGGGGCAGCCGAATTGCGCGCTCCACGCTTCTACTGAATAGCGCGATGACTTTCCCAAATCAACGATGAGATCCCAATGCTGTTGTGACCACGGTCCGCGTCGCGGCGAGTCATCGGGATGAAGTAGGAGAACGCGCATAGGATGGAATAGCCGCGTTTCAGACGCGGGCCGAGACCTCCGGCGCTGGCGCTTCCACCAACTTGGGAGTCTTACCTTTAATACGTTGCAACAGCAGCGCCCGCTGCCGGATGAGCGAGTAACGGCGGTGGAATCCAGACTTCTCCAATCCCCTCACCGAAGAGACGTTGCCCGCTGCGCTGAAAATCCACGGCACTTTGCCATCCTTCCGAACTTGCTCCGCGATTAGTGTTACGGTCTCGGCGTAGTATCCGTGGCCGCGCATGGCCAGCGGTGTCCAGCAGTCGAACAACATGACCGAGTCTGGCGACGGCGCCTCTACCTTGGCATTCAATTCGGAGAGAAAGAAACCGTCGAACGTCTTAATCCACGCGAGATGCAGAACTCGGCCTTCAGCGTCTACCAGCACAAAACCCTCCGCATCTCTCGCGCGCAGCCGCGCCGCCGAACGCAGAAGATAAGCAAGCGTTTCAGGGTCATCCTCATATTGCATTGCTGCCGTGGCCAATTGATTGGCATCAAGCGCTTTTAGCGTGTGAACGCCCGGTGTTAATGGTATCGAGCCACACCATTCATAGAAGAAGACTTCCTCTTCAGACCAGAGCGACTCGCGCAGACGCTTTGGAATGCGAGTTGTTATCGCTCTCAATCCCTCGCGACCAATCTCCTCGTTGAGCCGACGAACACGCGCCGCGCCCGCACGAAATACTTTTTCCACTACAGGCGATGCCGTGACCACGCGCACGGCTGAATATCTGACTATCTCACGGGAGTGCTGGGCAGCCGACGTTCTCAACGTCACATACAGCGTTCGCCGCGATTGGTTGGTGAAGCGATCTTTGTATTCTTCGGCACCGAGTCCGAGGTCAACCACCTTCCACGCCGGGTTGGTGGCAGCCTCTTCGATGATCTTAGCCAGCAGACAAAAACCGGGGGAATATTTCTCGATATCGCTGTCGAAGGTGGGTTGATACCAGAACCATATGCCCCGAAACTGAAATCCGTAATTCCAGGCATAATTCTTTGCCCCGGCGGCAAGACGTGTGAGAGTAATCCATCCCGACTCCGCCAGCAAACGTGCCAGTTCTTCGAGGAAAATGCGGCGCTCGTGCCGCACCATATTGCTGACGCGCCCGGTCATCAAAAACCGTGCCACATGCGATTCCGTAAAAGCGGGCAGAAGCGGCTTGATCTTATCCCACGATTGCGCATGATCGAGGCGAACTGGTCCCTCGCGTCCCATCGCATTTATAAAACGCCGCACCATTTTTTTTCGCGGCAAAACGGGGATGTTTCCTCCCGGCCGGCGCTCGATCGTCTCGAGCGACACCTGAGCACACACGTACGCTGTGCGTGCGAAGCATCGATAGCCGCTCTGTGCACCAGCTTTCCGAATCGCTTCCAGAGTGCCGGAGTCGGCTGGCAGATTCGTTAGAGTCACTTCGCGGATTCCGATCTTCCGCAATTCCGCGAGCACTGCGGCGACGAAAGCATGTTTGTGCTCGGGCGAACAGAGAAAATCGCAGTAGTCTCCAGTGGTCGCACAGAGAAAGGAGACTTCTCTTCTTTCGCCCTGCGAGGCCAGTGCCGCTATGCCGCAAAGAGATTCCTGTGAGTCATATGCGAGGAAAAGCAGCGGTTGCAGGGTAGCATGATACGCACGTTGCACAGCCAGCGACCATTCATAGGTATAAAAAACCTGCGGACGGTCCAAGCCCGTCAATAACGCATTCCATTGCCGCCGCAAATCCACGTCTTCCGGGATGTTTTTGTGCAGAATGAGTCGCAAGTTTTGCTTCGCAAGATGAATTTTGGCGAACAGGTAATAGTACCAATCTGAGTAGTTACAAATCGTTAGCGAACTAGGTTTGTGCCATCTCAAACTGTGGCGTGCTTCGACCAGCACTCTGCTGCAATCGCGCATGAAAGCCGGACACGTGCGCTTCAAGTTCGGAAAGACTCATCTCAGCCGTAACGTGTATGCGCGGTAATGCCCAAGGCGGCAGATGAGTGCCCAAACCACCGCCGAAATTCAAAAATGCCGCCGCATAGTCGGCTTCTTCAGGGATCGCCAGCACTTGCGGTGTCACCGATGTGGCATCTCCGAATGGATAGGCAAAGGCCCAAATTTTCTTTTGTAGTGCAGCTTCCAGTTGCGCCTTACACTCGAAAATCTCGGCATGCGCTAACTCAGGTGGCATCTGCGACAGCATGGGATGGCTCATCGTATGCGCTCCGATGGCCATGCCTGCCGCAACAAGAGTTTGGAGTTCAGGCAAAGTCATCAGGCCGAATCGCCGACATAATGGAGCGTCGCTATGTGTAGTGTTCTTAGTCAGATTCACGTCGAACTGCTGGCCGATGCGGCAAAGAAAAGCGCGGCGAGTTTCCGCGTCAACCTGCGAGAGCCGTTTCACGGCATCCCACCATGTGGCGCGGCGCTGCTCGCGTGACGCTGATTCTCCGCGAAGCGTTACGCCTTCATGCGAAATCTCGAATTTTCCCGTAGGAGCCTTTAGGAATAGCAAGAATAGATCTTCGTACCACAACGTGCTTCGCGCCTCGCTGGCGCTTGCGCCCGTGACAAAAAACAGACAGGGCACGTTCTCGTGCTGAAGAACCGGCAGCATGTCAGTCAAGTTGTTGAGCAGTCCGTCGTCGCAGGTGAGAAGCACCGCGCGCGGAGGAAGTTGGAACCTACCTTCCCTCCATGCCAGCACATCTTCGGGCGAAATTATGTGGTAATTCGATTTCAGCAGACGCAATTGCTGACAGAGCGATTCTGCAGTGACGAGATTTCCGTCGAAAGCCAAATCCTCCGGCTCGTACCCAAGGGGGACTACGCCGTGGTAAGTCACGACCGCGAGTCCCGGCGCAGAAGTGCGCCGAAAGACTCCTGCCGCTGACAATGATGGATACAAGACTTTTTTCAGGAAGGGACTGACAATCCTCATTGCCGGTGGACCAGATCCCAACTGAGCGGCGTTCCACGGTCAATGTCGCGTGCGGCGTGCTGGCCCAGGACCTCAGACAAATGGCGTGTATGCAGGCCATGTCCCGGGCGGATGGAACGCACGTTTTCTGTAGTGAACGGCTCGCCCTGCTTCATATCCTGCACTACGAACAACGATCGCCGATACACTATGATGCTTGCCTCTTTTGGGCTGACACCAAAATGGATTTCTCCCAAAGCTTTCTCGGCTACGTGAACAGCGTCGACCATCGCTTTGAATTCGTGCGGTTCCAGCGAAAATGCGCTATCAGGACCGGGATCTGATCGGGATAACGTTAGGTGCTTCTCAATGATGCATGCACCTAGAGCTACCGCTGCGACTGGAGCAGCAATGCCCATCGTATGATCGGAAAGTCCCACAGGCACGTTGAAGCGTCGCGTCAATTCTGGAATTGTCCTTAGATTCATCTCCTCCGGCGGCGCGGGATACGCGCTCGTACACTTCAGCAGCGCGATCTGGGTAGCGCCTGCCGCGCGCGCGGTCCTCACCGCCTCTTCGATTTCTTCAACCGTTGCCATGCCGGTGGACATGATCAATGGCTTTCCCGTCCGCGCCATTTTTTCGATGAGTGGAAGATCCACCAGTTCGAGAGATGCCAGTTTGTATGCAGGCACGTTCATCTCTTCAAGAAAATCGACCGCCGTTATGTCGAACGGACTGGAAAACAAATCGAGGCCAAGATCATTCGCAACCTTTTTCAGTCTCGGTTGCCAATCCCACGGCGTATAGGCTTCGCCGTAAAGTTCGTAAAGATTGCGACCATCCCACAGGGTCCCGCCGCTGATGCGGAACTGTTCGTTGTTGCTGCGCAGCGTGATTGTATCGGGAGTGTAAGTCTGCAGCTTGACCGCATCGGCTCCAGCGTTCTTGGCTGCTTCGATGATGCAAACTGCTTTTTCGAAGTCCTGATTGTGGTTCGCCGACAGTTCCGCAATCGTGTACACCGGATTACCATGCCCAACGGTTCGGCGTCCGATCGTGAACGCACTCATAGTGCGACTCCGATCTTCTCCGTGCGCAGATGACGCACTTCTGCTACCGAGAACGGGGCCCGACGACCACTCCGGAGAACTTCCATCGCACGTGTGCCAACGTTGAAAAGCAGATCAATGGCTGATGCGAATGGAACAAATGGCGGAAATAACTGCTCGTACTTGGGATGCTCGTAGTGTTGAAACTGTACATTGATGCGCTTTGCTGCGAACTGTTGCTCATCTTCGAGCAGATACTCGGCCGATCCGATTGCCGAGATGTAATGGTCGGCGTGCATATGCTCGCAGATATTGACCAACAACTCGGACCGCCTTCCGGTGCAAGGCAACTCAGACGACTGTAAAATTCGTTTGTCAATATTAAATTGTTGCATAAACCACCGGATCAAGGTCATGTTCAAATTGGACAGATTAGCGCCGTTCCAGCCTGCCTCCAGAACACTACAAAATTCCGGCCAGTACTGCTCAAAATAGGGCGCGCGATGGTAGTTTGTTTCAATCGCTCGGCGGTGCTTCTGCCATTCCTGAGGTTCAGAAATCGCAGCCTCGGCTAACGTTTGTTCAAATCTTCCTTTGACCATTACTGGAACGGTCAGCAGGATCAATCCATTCGGACCTTTGATGCGATTTCTCTGCTGCCACGACCGCTTTTCAAACTGCACATCATCTAAAAAAACGAACACATCAACCTGGTCGACAAGGTCAAAGTAACCGGCCCAAGGCAAATACGTCGGCTGTGAAATTGCGACCTTCATCCCTGAACCTCAGAGCGCACGTACCTCTGCGATACCAAGTGAAAACCAAGAGACTTCCAGAATTCCGCCGCTTTTGTATTATCAAATGAGACCTCTAGCTGAATCTTCGAGGGAGAATGGGATTCCAGTTCCCTGATTGCCTCGATCGCGCAACGGCGAGCGATGCCCATGCGGCGAAATTCAGGTCGCACATACAACTCGTACACCACACCCGTCAGGCGCGGCAGAAAGCGATGATCTTCGAGTCCAAACAAGATGAAGCCTGCCCGCGCTCCATCCCGCGTAATCCACCGCGCAAATATGCGCGGGTTGTTTAGGATTTTTTCAAAATAATGCTGCTTCCAATCATCGTGGGGAACAAATGCCGGGTTGAGATCCCGATAATACTGTTCCGCCATCTCCAGAAACGCCGCACGATCCGAATTCAGAATTTCTTTCGTCTCGATCGTCATGGAGGCTACTCTCATTCGGCGATCAACTCACAAACACGCTGTGCACCTTCTCCATCGACTTCCTGTCGGCCCAGCGTCGCCATCTTTGCCCGGCGCTCCGAAGAGGCTGCTAGTTCGTCAATCACTGCCGCGAGTGATACTGGGTCTGCGTTCCGCGGGTCTCCTAAATATTGAACAACACCTCGTTTATGCAAGTCGGCCAAGATGTTGCCCTGCACCGTGTTTCGCGCAAAACTTAGTACGGGACACAACATGTACAGCAACTCCCAGAGCGTACCTCCAGCCGCAATGACTGCCATGTCCGCCTGTGCCATGAGTTCAGGCATATTCGAGGCAGTTTTCGTAATTTCAATTCTGTCACCCAAATCTAGCGCTGCCTTTTGCAGCGGTTCAAAATTTGGATTGCTGCCGCCTGCCACCACTGTAGACCGAAGCTGCCCCGTCTTTACCATGCACAGAGCTTGAATTGCCAGTCTGGTCACGTTGTCAGGGTCACTGCCTCCCATAGTGATCAACAATCTACCAGCCGTTGACGCCACACCACGTTTTCGATTCCGCCATGCTCTGAACTCACGGCGCAGCAAGACGTAGCGAGTCCCGAGCAAAAGGCGGTTGTAGTCCGCGCGCTGTGCATACATCGTTTCGATGGCATTCGAGTTTTGATTCAGAATAAGATCGGCCGGAGATTCCGCCACACCCGCGTCATCCAGAACGAGCAGCTTGAACCCAGCCGACTTCAATTCACGCTGATAACCAACCTCGAATCGGTAGCCATCCACTACGACCCAAGTGGCACCATAGTCGCGCGCCAGTCGTTTCACCTGATACGCGTCTTCTTCACTAGCTGCTGGCGTAGAGATTGACAGTACTTCTATATTCTCAAGTCGCAGCCGACTGGCCAACGCTGGCGTGGACTCCGCCATAGCAAACACCGCGCGACCGCCAGCATCCTGCCAGGCTTGGGCCAGAGCGAGGCAGCGCATCACATGGCCGGTGCCGACAGCAACACTCGCGTCGGCGCGTACCAGTAGAGTTCCAGCGCTCATCAGCCCTCGTGCAGGGCTTTCTGTTCAACGGAACGATTGATTTCCATCAATGCTGGCTCACGCTCAAGCAAGCCCATCACGTGGCGCCAATGAAATGGGGCGTCCCCGAAGCGATTGTAGATGGCCCGTACAAATTCCAGATCCTCTGCAGTATCGACCGTCCAACGATGATTGCTGAGATCCGTGTCTCCGGTGACCGGCAGGATTTTGAATTTTTCTGGATGCTCGTAGATGTAGGGCGTTACGTGCGCACGCTCGTGGGGTTTGCGTGCCTCTTGCCAAGCCCGCGACAATGCGTTGAAGGACATGACTTCGGTGTCTAACCCACGCGGATATGTGCGGTGCAAAGCGTTAGAAGCATAGTCCGACCGCGATTCCAGAAACGCAGCGACGGTTTTGCTGGTAACCTCCGGATCGATCAAAGGGCAGTCAGCAGTGATACGCACAACGACCTCCGTCTTCGCCAACTGTGCCGCGCGAAAATAGCGATCAAGCACATCGTCCTGATCGCCCCGTGAGACTTTGATTGCATGCCGCCGGCACTCCTCGACGATCACATCGTCGGCTGCCTGATCTGTGGTCGCGACGATTAACTCGTCAATCGGCTTTGCCTGGCGCACGCGCTCCACAACCCGGGCCAGCATAGTCTTACCCTCAAGCTCTTGGAGCACCTTCCCCGGCAAGCGTGTGCTGCTCATGCGCGCTTGCACGATAGCTACGACTTTCAAGATGCCTCCGCGAAATCCAGCCAGAGTTATTGCTTCTTTCTCAGCAGAAACACAGCATCGACATTTTTGTTTTCCAGATATGGAAGCCTCTGCTCCCGTACCAACTCTAAATCCGGGAAACGCTCCAGATATTGCCGCGCGTAGTTCATCTTCCACAAGAGCTGGCTGTGGCCCCGGTAAGATACCTCGGCCACATCCGTGGAGTAATATTCCATCCCCCAGATGTAGCTGCGGGTGCATCGATAGATTTCATCCATCGCGCGCGGCAGATCTTTTGGGCCAATGTGAATCAGTACCCCCGAAGTAAAGACAACATCGAACGAGAAATTTTCATATGGAAGAGACAAGGCCGAACCTGACTTCAACGCGACTCTGGGTAAGCGCCGCTGCGCAATTTCCAGAGCGTACGGCTGTAGTTCGACCCCTGCCAGATTCGTGAAGCCCATCTCCAGCAGCAGCAATAATTGATTTCCTGCATTACAGCCTACTTCAAGAAACGCAGCGTCTTTGGGGATGTCTCGCAGAAAACTCGCGTTGATCTCTCGTTTGCTGATTCCGTAATTTCTGCGGTGGAGCTGGTTCAGGGCCTCAACGTCAAGCGTATTGCGGTCGGTATACTCACGGCCAAAGTCGCCTTTCCAAACGATAGTCTGTTCGGTTTCCACCGCTTTTACACTCGAACCGGATGAAGTTCCAGGTATTTTGCTCACACTGCTCATTTCAGATAGTGGCCTAAGATCTTTCTGACAGCTTCAATCACATCCGTTACATCCTGATCGTTCATGGCGTGAAACATGGGCAAGCTGATCAGCCGGGCATACGCGTGTTCGGCTACGGGGAATTCCCCACCCTTGTATCCGAACTGCTCGCGGTAGTGGGGATGCAGGTGTACAGGAATGTAATGCACATTCACACCGATATTTTCTGCTCGCAAAGCACTGAAAATTTGCGCCCGGTCTGCGGTCAGCTTCTGCAAATCTAAGCGAATCGGATACAAATGCCATGCTGGATTCGCGTCTGGCCGCGTCGTAGGCGCAATGACCCCAGGCATTTCGCGGAAAACCGCGGTGTAACGCGCTGCAATCTCTCGCCGTCGTGCGAGATTTGTATCGAGTCTCGTTAACTGTTGTAAACCCAGCGCACAAGCTATGTCGGGCAGGCGGTAGTTGAATCCCAGCAGCACCATTTCGTAATACCACTGGCCGCCTTTCTGCCGCTGGCGAGCATCGCTCGAAATTCCATGATTGCGGAAGCGGTGCAGAGTCTCCGCGAATCGTGGATTCTCGGTTGCGACCATTCCGCCTTCTCCGGTCGTGATGTGCTTCACCGGATGAAAGCTGAACACGGTCATGTCAGCGATGCTTCCGACTAGCTTGCCGTTATACTCAGCGCCGAGTGCGTGGCAGGCGTCTTCAATCACGATTAGGCCATAGCGCTGCGCGATCTCCCGAATCGCATTCAAATCTGCCGGATGACCTGAGTAGTCCACAGGGAGAATCGCACGTGTTTTTGGAGTGATCTTGCTCGTGATTTGCTCGGAGTCGAGATTGAGTGTGTCCGCACAAACGTCAGCAAAAACTGGAGTAGCCCCGCAATACAACACGCAGTTCGCTGTAGCGGCAAACGTGAGAGGAGTGGTGATGGCTTCATCACCAGCTTTCAGTCCCGCGGCAAAAGCTGCCGCGTGCAACGCTGCCGTTCCGGAAGTGAAACTGACTGCATGTTTTGCACCTACACGGGCCGCGAAAGCCTCCTCGAATTCGTCGACCTTGGGTCCCGTCGTCAGCCAATCCGAGCGCAGTACTTCGACCACAGCCTCAATGTCTGCCTCGTTGACAGACTGCCGTCCATAGGGCAGGAAAGTTTCTCGCACCGGCGATCCGCCGTCGATGGCGAGAGTCTGCGGACTAACCGACGTTGAGCTCATTGCGACTTAGGCTGGAACTCTTGTGGGAACCGGTTGTTCTTCGGGTTCGGACAGCGACACCAACTCCTGCAACTCGCGGTTCGTTAGCCAGCGTTCGTTGTTGTCGCTGGCATAGCGGAATCCTTCCGGTAAAGGTCGTGCGTCGACCCAGTTCTCGCGTTTCCACCAAGGATGCGCAGGCTGAATGATGTATCGATCCTCCACTTCAAGAGTGTTCCGCGCCTCATCTTCTGAAACCAAAACCTCGTGCAGCTTTTCTCCCGGCCGGATTCCGATGGTTTCGATTTCACATCCAGGCGCGATCGTCTCAGCCAGATCAACCAGGCGCATGCTGGGAATCTTGGGAACAAAAATTTCACCGCCGTGCATCTGCTCAATACAGCTCACTACAAATTGCACACCCTGCTCCAGCGTGAGCCAGAAACGAGTCATGCGCGGATCAGTCAAAGTAATGCGGCCACGACGACGCTGCTCCAGAAAAACCGGGATCACGCTGCCCCGGCTTCCGACCACATTCCCATACCGCGCGCAACTGAATCTTGAATCCTGAGTGCCCGCGTACGAGTTCGCCTGCACGAACATCTTTTCGGCACAGAGCTTAGTGGCGCCGTACAAGTTGATCGGATTGACCGCCTTGTCAGTGCTCAGAGCTAGAACGCGGCGAACTCCCTGATTGATGGCAGCCTCGATCACGTTCCGGCCGCCTATGATGTTGGTCTGAATAGCTTCGAATGGATTGTATTCGCAGGCTGGCACCTGCTTGAGTGCAGCGGCGTGCACGACGACAGTGACTCCGGCGAAGGCCCGTTCCAACCGCCTTTCGTCCCGCACATCGCCGATGAAATACCGCAGACTGATATGATCCAGACCCGAGGCGCGCATCTCATGCTGCTTCAATTCATCGCGGCTGAAGATCACCAACCGCTTCGGTCGGTGCTCTCGCAGCATGATTTCGACGAACTTTTTCCCAAAAGACCCGGTCCCGCCGGTAACTAGAACAACTTGTTCCGACCAATTCATTCCATCGCCTCGTGGCAGATACCCAAGTCCGCTAGTATAGCGGACTTGCAACCATGTCAGTGCGCGATTAGGCACATATGCCGTGGTTCTAATCAAAATAGCGCAACGGTTTTCGCTGATCCGATGCTAAAATGTCGGACGAACTCTCCAGTTACGCGTGCGAACTATTCCCTGCGCGACGAACCAGCCTCTTCGGATGGGACGTTATTAATGCGTGTGTTGAGTTTTGTGTGCATGGACGTCTGAGCAAGTAAAAGACTAGCTGATTAAAGGCTTTTGGGTAATACAAATTCCTGAGGAGCAGGCATGGAATCCGGACCCCTGATGCAGGCGAATAACCCGCTTGTTCGTGAAATGCAGCCTAGCCAGAGTCTTGACTTGAGCAGGTCTGCGGGTCCACATATCTATCCCCAGCTACCTCCGCACGAATCCGCCATCGGTGAGTACATTCGCATCCTGATCAAACGCAAGTGGCTGGTTGTGGGATGCATGGCAACGATCTTCTCGGTGGTTGCGATCGCTAGTCTGAAGATGACTCCCATCTACGAAGCCAGCGGCACAATCGCGATCAATAAGCCGGACAACAGCCTGAACTTTCAGAATTCCGCCACCTTCAGCTTGGATTATTTCGATCCCACCGAACTCGAAACGGAAGCGAAGATTCTGCAAAGTGACTTGCTGGCGCTGCAGGTGATTCGTGAACTGAACCTGGACCGGCGTCCCGAATTCGGGGGCAGGTCTCTGACTGCAACGTCGCTCGATCTGGCGCCCGATCCGTTGCAAATCGATCCTGCACGGGCTTCGGCGGTGATCGGCAGCTTCAAGAGCAACCTTCGGGTCGCCCTCAGCCCAAACTCCCGTATCATCGAAGTTCACTACCGCAGTGCCGACAAAGAAATGGCTGCCAACGTGGTCAACACGCTGATGCAGACCTACGTCGAAAACAATTTCAAGGCCCGCTTCGAGTCCACTATGCAGGCGTCGGACTGGCTGCAAAAGCAGCTCGTCGATATGCAGATGAAAGTCGAAACGTCCCAAGAGAAGCTGGTGCGCTATCAGAAAGAGCACGAAATCCTGGGAATTGACGACAAGTCCAACATCATCACCGCGAAGCTCGACGAACTCAACAAGGCACTGACCCAGGCTGAGAGTGAACGCATGGACAAAGAAGCTTTCTACCGGTTGGTTCAGTCTGGAGATCCAGATGCGGTAGCCGCTAGCGCAGGCGGAGTCGAAGCTCCGGGGGCCGGGTTTTCTGGCTCTGGGTTGCTGGAAAATCTGCGAGCCAAGCAGGTCGATCTCAATATTCAGGCAGCCGAGCTGAATACTCAGTTCGGTCCTTCCTATCCCAAGCTGGCGCAGATAAACAATCAGCTGAAAGAAATCGACGTGCAGATCCAGCGCGAGATGAAGAAGATCGCCAGCAAGGTTCGCGGACAATACATGACCGCGCTGCAACGCGAAAACATGCTCCGTGAGGCACTCGAGAAGCAAAAACAGGAAGCTAACAAGCTGAACGAGAGTGCCATCGAGTACAACTTGCTCAAACGTGATTCGGAAACCTACCGCACTCTTTACGAAGGCCTGCTACAGAAACTGAAAGAAGCAGGCGTCTCGGCAGGACTAAAATCCAACAACTTCCGCATCGTTGACGGCGCTCGCGCGCCGACAGGCCCCATCGAGCCGAATATTCCTCGTAATCTGCTTTTCGCGTTTGTGCTGGGGTCGGCAACTGGAGTCGGTCTCGCTTTTATGCTTGAAGGTCTGGACAATACGATCCGGACCACGGATCAGGCACAAATGATCTCTGGCCTGGCTCCGCTGGGCATGATTCCTCTCGGTTCCAAGTCGGCACGCGAAGGATCGAATCCAAAGCGGCTGATCATTGCCTCCTCGAAGGAGGCTGTAGAGCTGGTGACGCAGGTGCGTCCGCAGTCGCAGATGGCGGAATCATACCGCGCCCTGCGCACATCCCTGCTGCTCTCTAGCCTGGGATCTCCTCCGAAAGTAATCATGGTCACCAGCGCTCTTCCGCAGGAGGGAAAAACCACCACCAGCATCAATTGCGCTGTCGTGCTGGCTCAGAAGGGTGTTCGTGTTCTGCTGATCGACGCTGACTTGCGGCGCCCCAGCATTCACAAAACTCTGGGCATGGGCCCGCGCACCGGGCTGAGCAACGTGTTGACCGGCAGCACCACGGTCGAACAGGCCATCACTCGGACGGCGGTTCTTCCCAACTTGTATATTCTCCCCGCCGGAACGCCGCCTCCGAATCCGGCAGAATTGCTGGCTTCCAGCAACATGCGAGACGTGCTGGATAAACTTCGCGAGCAGTATGATCACATCGTTGTAGACACGCCACCTTCTCTTTCAGTCACAGATGCGGTTGTACTTTCACCGCGCGCTGACGCCGTGGTGCTGGTCATTCGTTCCGGCCAAACCACCAAACAGGCCCTGCGTCGCGCCCGTGACATTCTGGCTCAGGTCAATGCCAAGGTGGTTGGAGTTTTGCTCAATGCCGTCGATCTGAGTTCTCCCGACTACTACTACTATTACGAATACCAGGGAAAATACGCGAGCTACTACCAGGAAGGACAGCGCGGCGACGATGACCGCGATGACGAGAGCGGCGACGAAGATGAAAGTCCTTCTGCGTCATCGAGCAGTGCTTAGACAGACAGCTCCGTACATTGCATGAAGATTCCATTCCAAACACCCGCACGAAAGCGGATCGTGGCGGTCATTGCTATCGCGCTCGCAGTTTTCTACCTTGGACTTGCAGGGCGTGAACTAATCGCCTCATGGCTGGGTGGACGTCCGCAGTTAAAGAGCCTCGAACATGCGGCTTGGCTCGATCCCGGGAACGCCGACTATCGCAATCATCTGGGGCGGTACTACGATCTCGTCGTCCGAGATCCCGCCAGTGCGGTGAAATATTACAAAGCGGCAGTTCAGCTCAACCCGCACTCTGCCCGCTACTGGTTCGATCTCGCCGGCGCCTATCAAGTGCTGGGGGACACGCCCAACCAGACTAGCGCACTCGAACAAGCGATCCATGCCGATGCCATGACCCCAGACGTGGCTTGGGAGGCTGCGAACCTATATTTGGTTCAAGGTGAAAACGAAAAGGCGCTACGCGAATTCAGCGTAGTCATGGCAAATGATACGTCTCTGACCGCAAGTGCAATGCAATATGCCTGGCGTATCAACCCCGATGTCGACTCTCTGCTTCGCGATGTCGTTCCGCATACCGCCGACGCTTACATCGCGTTTCTGACGCTGCTCGAGGTCAAACAGGAAGCTCGCAGTACGTTCAAGGTTTGGGATGCCCTGATGCAAACCCGTCAGCGCTTTGACGTACACAACGTCTATGACTACGTAAACTTCCTCATCAAGCACAAGGAGGTTGATCAGGCCGTGCTGGTATGGCAGCAGGCGGCGGAACGCTTTGGGCTTACATCTTATCTGCCGTCGTCGTCTAATCTGATCGTCAACGGCAGCTTTGACCTCGACGTATTGAACGGTGGCTTTGACTGGCAATACCAGAAGCAACAGGGCGTAACGCTTGTGTTGGATCCGAGCGATTTTCACTCTGGACGGCGATCGCTATTGATTGCTTTCGATGGTCCTGGAATTACCGACGCTGGATTCTACCAGTTGATTGCGATGCAGCCCAATACGACATATGACTTCTCCGCATACTACAAGGTCAGCGATCTGGAAGGTGCCGGCGGTCCGCATCTAACGATTCAGGACATGTATGATCTCGCGGTCTACTACGACAGCGACGAAATGAAAGAGGCGGGGTTCTGGAAATCCGTGGATGGCGAGTTCACCACCAGCCCGGACTGCAAACTAGTTGTTTTACATGTTCAGCGGCTTCCAGCGGGCAGTCCGATCCGTGGTAAGCTCTGGATCGACGACTTTCACCTCGTTCGAAAACCGTCGTAAAGCTCCGCCCGGCAAGGACCATGCATTCGCGACTGGCCAATACATGGCCACAAAATACAAATGACGGAAGCTGAACGCAAACAACTATCGATCCAGATCGGCGACGCGCTGCTCTATGGCACGTTTGGACTGCTGATGTTCGGTCCGCTCGCCTTCGGCGCAGTCGAACCGTGGTCGATTTTTCTGCTCGAAATCGGAGCGGCGCTTCTCACGCTATTGTGGCTGGCCAAGCAATGGATCGACGAGCAACTGATCATTCAGTGGAACCCGCTGTTTCTCCCGATGACTGCATTCGGTGCTCTGATTCTGTTGCAAGTCGTTTTCCGGCGCAGCGCTTATCCGCATGACACGTTTTCGGGAGCGATGTTGTACTGCGCATATGGCATGCTTTGCTTTCTGTCGAGCCAGGTTCTGCTGCGCAGTTCACAGGCTCGCAAGATTGCGGTCATTCTCGCGCTGTACGGTTTTTTAGTTGCCACATTATCGCTGTTGCAGGGCATTGCTCCCAACGGAAAGCTCTACTGGATTCGTCAGCCTCGGCTCGGCGGCTGGCTCTATGGCCCGTATGTGAACCACAACCACTACGCGGGACTCATGGAAATCCTGATACCCATTCCGCTGATCATTTCGCTGACGCGACTGGCGGACGAAAAAGAACGCATAGCCGCCGGCATTGCCGCAGCCTTAATGACGGGCACAGTTTTTCTTTGCGGCTCCCGAGGCGGGATGCTCGCCATCCTCGTAGAGTTCGCCGTGTTCGGCGTCATCGTGGCGCGGCAGAAAAAAGGCATACGCATAGCCGCGGCGGTAGGGGCATTCGCGATCGTACTGTTAACTTTGTTGACCTGGCTGGGCGGCAAAGAGCTAACGGCACGCGTCACCAGCATTTCGAGCGAGACGCGCAGTGAAATCTCAGGCGGAATCCGCGTCACCATTGACCGCGACGGTCTCCGGATGTTCCGCGCTAAGCCGGTGCTTGGTTGGGGACTGGGTACGTTCCCTGTCGTCTACCCGGAATTCCGTACTTTCTACACAAACTTTTTCGTCAACCAGGCCCACAACGATTATCTGCAACTGCTGGTCGAGACCGGAGTCGTCGGTTTCGGCATCATGGTCTGGTTCCTGATCGTCGTCTATCACTCGGTGTGGCGAAAAATCAAAAACTGGACGTCTGAAGTGAGCGGTGCTGTAAGTTTGGCATGCATACTAGGTGTCACAGGGCTCCTTGTACACAGCTTCCTCGACTTCAATCTCCAGATTCCTGCCAATGCCGCGTTGTTCTACGTCATCTGCACGATCGCAGCCTCATTGCCATTTCTGCAACGCGCCCGGAAAAAGAAACCGACGACGCCCACTCCAGCCGACGAACTGGTGCCCGCCTCAGAAGTAGTTTAATTTTTTAGAGCGGTTTAGTTAATAAATTATGACCCATCTTCGGTGAAGATCGAGAGCGTTGTCATGCTGAGCGGAGAACGAGATCGCGAAGCGAACTCGTTCGGAGTCGAAGCATCTCTACCCGGAAGCAACTGCCGCGGGGTAGGGATTTCTCGGCTCTGCTCAGAATGACACTCGCGAGAGGTTTTAACACGTGATGCGAAAATGCCTAGGTTTTTACTTATGGGTGGCTTGGACTGGCGGGATTGTCGTTCTTAATCAGCACCCAGGTTGTCACGGCTGCAACCGCTCCAACACCGATTCCCATGGCAATGGGCGAGTTCAATATTCCACCGCCCGCAGCGGGAGCCGCCCCGGCCTCGCGGTCTTTCTTTTTCTTCTTGCCGTTCTGGTCGTTATCGGAGACTTCGTCGCGCGTAGTCTGCTGTCCCTGCTCCAGAGTGGTCGTCTGCTGGCCATCGCTGATCAACAAATTACCTTTGGTCGCGATGATCTTTACAGTACCGTCGACGTCGGAAACTTTGAATTCCGTCCACGCAGACGAAGCTGGTGTCACCTTCCAATCCCCGGCTGTCGTGGCCATTTCCTTAGAGGTTGAAACTGTCACTCCCCCATGCTCGATCTTTACTGACGACCCCTCAAATTTCACCAGTGACTCGGAGAGCACCGTGATCGTTGAGCCGGCTTCGTTGATATTGGCAACAGAATCAGCCGGCGTTTGCAGGAGATCACCGGAGAAGATGGCAGAAGACGTACGCGGAACGTGAGCTCCGTTTACCCACGCCGGTCCGTTGATATAAAGCATCGCCGCATTGGAGTCGGCGGCCAACAGCGAACTCGGAAACAGGAACAGTAGCACGCAACTTACCAACTTGCGGAAAGCGGACTTGCCCATTCCCACACTCCGTTAATAACTGTCTTGATGACCTTTTCGGAATCGTACCCTCCTGAGTTGTTGTCAGTCAATGCCTTTTGTGCTAAGCCGGTGGAAAACTTACCTATCACCCTTGGCAATTCCCGCTCTGGGCGGGCGATTCTGCTCAACGCCAGCGGTCCACGGCATTCCACCACAGAACTTTCATCCATTCCTCAAGACAGGTCTTCGACCACTGCCGGTTCGTCCACCAGTGACTCCCGAACTGCGAGCCATCATAGGACGCAGCGACAGAGAACGACTTCCCGCGAACCTCGTGGCGAAAAATGCTGAGCGCGCGGCGCGTGTGGAAGTCTGAAGTGACGATCAAGACGCGATTGCCTTGTTCTCCGTCGAGGCATTTAGCAGCGTCGTGCGATTCGTCACGGGTCGATAAGCCTTCAATCGGACAGATGCGAACCGACACGTGCTCAGGAACATCCTGCGCATATTTCGCCGCGAGCTGCACTTCCGTGAACCCGAAAACTTTGGCCTCCGTGGGAACATCGATCAGCACACGGCTGGCATATCCTTGATCGAGAAGCTGAAGTGCGCGAGCAGGACGATGATCCGTTTCACCGGCGAGAACTACGATCATGTCTGACCGCTGCGGTGCGTCGACCACCAGTAGGCTGCCAGCGTGGGCCCCGAACACAACTAGCAATGTACCTAGGACTAGAAAATATATGATCCGTAGACGTGTTCTTCCAATTGGACTCATTAAGGGTTTTCTCTGCGTTCTCTGCGGCAGTTCTTTGCGATCTCAGCGGTCAAAGGCTTTACCGCAAGGTCCGCAAAGAACTGCTGCAAAGAACGCGAAGTTTGACCGCATGTTACAGGAATGCAAATTTAAAGCCAGAATCGGCTTCGACCCAACGCGAAACCACTCATCCGATGCTAGAATTGGAGCCGTTTTTAGCTTCCTAATCTGCGCTTCATTCCGGGAATAAACCTTTCATGACGACTTCTGCCGCCCTCGACACACACTTCGATCGGCTCAAGAGCAAGATTCAGCAGCGCCAGGCACGAGTGGGAATCATCGGCTTGGGCTATGTCGGACTTCCGCTCGCTCTGCTCTATTCTGAGCAAAAATTTCAAGTAACCGGTTTCGATATCGACGCGCGTAAAGTGGAAACGCTCTCCAAGGGCGGCTCTTACATTTTCCGTATTCCGACAGAGGAGATTCAGGCAGCGAAGTCGCAGGGCTTCTCGGCAACCGCCGACTACTCGCAATTGAGCGACATGGACGCCATCATCATCTGCGTTCCTACGCCGCTCAACGAGTATCACGAGCCCGATCTCAGCTTCATCACCGGCACCACGCACTCCATCGCTCCGTATTTGCGCGCCGGGCAATTAGTCGTCCTAGAGAGTACGACATACCCGGGCACGACGGAAGAAGTCATGATTCCGATTCTTGAAAAAGAAAATAAGGCCTGCCTTAAAGCGGCGCGAGGCCAAGGCTCGGGGGAGAACCAAGCTCACACCGGAAAAGAATTTTTTGTCGCCTTCTCTCCCGAACGCGAGGATCCCGGCAACACCACCGTCGCCCGGCGCGACATTCCCAAAGTTGTCGGCGGACTAAACCCGCAGGCGGCAGAACTGGCTTGCGCCCTCTACGGAGCGATTTTCAATCGCACCGTTCCAGTGTCATCGCCCGCCGCGGCGGAAATGACCAAGCTGCTGGAAAACATCTATCGCTGCGTAAACATCGCGCTGGTCAACGAACTGAAGCTCCTCAGCCTGCGCATGGGCATTGACATTTGGGAGGTCATCGAAGCCGCATCCACCAAGCCTTTTGGTTTCCATCCGTTCTACCCTGGCCCCGGCTTAGGCGGACACTGCATCCCGGTCGATCCGTTCTACTTGTCGTGGAAGGCCAAAGAGTGGGACTTCCGCACCCGCTTCATCGAGCTCGCCGGCGAAGTCAATATGAACATGCCGTATCACGTGCTGGCATCGGTCGGCAGCGCTCTCAACCGCCACAAGAAATCGATCAACGGCGCGAAAGTGCTGGTGCTGGGAGTGGCCTACAAAAAAGACATCGACGATCTGCGCGAGTCTCCTTCCCTCACGATTATCGAACTGCTACAGAAAGAGGGTGCGCAAGTCAGCTACCACGATCCCTATTTCCCGTTCATCGGAAAAGGCCGCAAATACGACCTTCAGTTGAAGTGCGCGGAGTTGAACGACCTGGGCCAGTACGACTGCGTGTTGATCGTCACCGATCACTCCGATTACGACTATCACCGGATCGTCGAGCAGGCGCAACTTATCGTCGACACGCGCAATGCCACGCGTGGCATTCAAAGTAAAAAAATAGTCCACTGCTGAGTAGGGAATGAATGTTAGTACTCCAGTAAACACCTTAGATCGATTGCAGGTGTCCTGTAACGGTGGCGAAAAATCTATCTACAGTGAAGTGTAGTTTTTTGCACCCCATGGCCGGGCGGCTGCCTTTCGATCGCCCTTCTCTGCGTAAAACGTTGAGGCACAATATCTTGCCACGATAATTTCTCCCGGTAGTATGGCCCGTCCCGTGCAGAATAGACTCATGAAAGAGTAGACTCGTTTTTGTGGGAACGCACAGCCCAAGGTTCCCAAGTCGCAAAGGTAGAAACTTTTTCACTGGAACCAGTGTTTGGACAGTGAAAAGATTGCTTTGTGCCGAGACATAGTGCAAAGATTTGAGAGTGGAACGACCTAGATTCGATTAATGGGGATCCCGTCAGTGTCTGAAACTGCCTTGTTTTCCACACTTCCAGCCTGGAAGAAGCCTTGGCGTGAGCTTGTCCTCAGCTACGGCACGCAGGCTGTCGTGATCGGGATTGCGATTTGGATTCCGATTCTCCATCCTGAAATCATCGATCCGCCGAAGAAGGACTATCACGCTGTCGAACTCGTTCCGACGCCAGTGCCGGTGAACCACGCGCCACAGAAGCAGCTTCCGAGACCGGCTCCAGTCATGGTAGCCAAGCTTGATCCGCCACCGGCAGCATTGCACCTCACTGCTCCTCAGCCTCGGCCAGTGCCGAAAGCCGAAGACATTCCGGCACCAGAAATAAAAGTCGCCACGAAGAATTTGGAGACACTGCCGCCAACCGCCGCGCCTGTAATCCCGAAAGTAATAAAAACCAATCTTTTCTCAACCGGAAGCTCAGCGCCGCAGACGACGAACCGTCCGGCGTCCCAGGTGCAAACAGGCGGATTTGGTGATCCAAACGGCGTACCGGCGAAAACTTCACAGACGCAGGCGGTTAACATTGCGCAAGCGGGCGGCTTTGATCTGCCCACCGGGCCTGGCTATGGCAATGGAACTGGCGGTGCGAAAGGTGCACGCGGTGTTGTGGCCAGTACCGGATTCGGTGGCGGCATTGCCGTCCCCGATACACGCACTTCGGCCCCACGCGGCGCGGTCCACGATTCTGGTTTCGGAAACGCCGACGTTCCTGCGCCGACTACAGTTCAAGCGCGCACAGTTGCGCCCACGCCGACGATGACTCCGGCAGAAATCCTTTCCAAACCCGTACCCATCTATACCGATGAGGCGCGCACCAAGAAGATTGAAGGTGAAGTGCTTCTCGAAGTTGTATTTGAAGCAACAGGCAAGATTCACGTATTGCGAGTAGTTCGGGGCTTGGGGCACGGTCTGGATGACTCCGCCGTAAAAGCGGCCGAACAGATCCACTTCAAGCCCGCACTCAAGGACGGCCAACCTTCCGACTCGACCGCCCTGGTGCATATTATTTTTCAGTTGGCGTGATTCATCCCAGAAGGTACTTATGCGAATAGTAGTTTGGCCCTCCATCCTGTTTTTGATTTTTGCTTCGCTCCTGATTGCGCAGGACACTTCCGCTCCGGCGCAACAACCTCCTGCAGATTCCTCGACGGCTCCGGCCACAGTGGCGCCCGCACAAACCACCGCACCTGCCCCTCCAGCCGCGACTCGCTTTGACGATGTCGTTGACCGCGTGGTCGAGCGCGAACACTTGTTCCTGGCCCAGATGCGCCACATGCATCCGATGGTTGAAACTTACCTGCAGGATCTCAAAGGCGACAGCACTGGAAACGCGATCCCGGTAAATGACCGCTACTTCCTAGGCCGCCTCGATATGTCTGAGGGGCCCGAAGATAAATCCTTCGTCGGCCAGCCCGGATTTGGACGGCGCGTGGTCAGCCATTTGACGGGAATCTACTCCCTGCATTTTCTTCCTCTGGGCTTTGCTCAAATGGTGATTCTCGACACCGATTTCCAGAAGAAGTATTACAACTTTACTTTTGTGCGGCGCGAATTTCTGGGAGAAGTCCGCTGCCTCGTGATCGATGTTCAGCCCAAGGAAGGCCAGAAAACAGCGCGATTCATGGGTCGAATCTGGGTGGACGATCAGGAATACAACATTGTCCGCTTCAACGGCACTTACTCTCCTCAACCCAAGATCAGTTTCTTTTTCCATTTCGACAGCTGGCGCCTGAATATGCGTCCGGGATTGTGGCTGCCCGCCTACATCTACACGGAAGAGTCCAATCTGAAGACCGGACTTACAAAGTCTCTGCACTTCAAGGCGCAGACGCGGTTGTGGGGATATGACCTGAAAGGTCTGAACAAGAACGAGGAGTTCACCCAGATCCTTGTCGATTCGCCGCAGTCGATCAAAGACGATACTGCCGCGGCCGCCGACGCTACTCCTGTAGTCGCAGAGCGCATGTGGGAAAAGCAGGCCGAGGACAATGCGGTCGAGCGGCTTCAGAAAATAGGATTGCTCGCGCCTACCGGAGATCTCGACAAGATTCTGTGTACGGTGGTCAACAATCTGCTTGTCACCAACAATATTGACCTAGGTGGAGACGTGCGCTGCCGCGTATTACTCACAGCACCGTTGGAGTCCTTCACCATCGGCCATACCATCGTGATGAGCCGCGGGTTGCTCGACGTTCTTCCTGACGAAGCTTCTCTGGCGATGGTGCTGGCGCATGAACTGAGCCACATCGTATTGGGACATCGACTCGACACCAAGCTGGCCTTCAATGATAAGTTGCTGTTCCCTGACGAGGATTCATTCCAACGTCTCGACTTCAAGCGCAACGCGAACGATGAAGAAGCGGCTGATACGAAAGCTGTGGAACTGCTCAAGAACTCACCTTACAAAGACAAGCTCAGCAACGCGGGGTTGTTTCTAAGGGCCCTGCAGGCGAAGGCTCCTGAACTGCCGAACCTGATTCGTCCGCACCTGGGAAACGGTCTGGCGGCAGGCAAAAGCATGCGCATGTCAGCTTTGCTTGACGCCGCACCCGCGCTCGACGAGAAACGCGTAGATCAGATCGCGGCCCTCCCTCTGGGCGGTCGCGTCAAGTTAGATCCTTGGAGCGATCAAGTCGAATTGTCCAAAGCTAAACCGGTCGCGCTAACTTCAGCTCGCGAGAAGATGGAGTTCGAGATTACTCCGGTCTTCCCTCACCTCACCCGGTCGTCAGTTGGCGGCGGAGAAAAAGTTGCGCAGACTACGCCTACGCCGGAAACTCAAACGACGCCGACACCAGAGCAGAAGTAAATTTGGATCGGGAAATCTTTCGAGGAGTGAGCGACAGCACGATTTCCTCCTCTCAGAGCATTGTACTCAGTGGAGAGCGTCGAAGAATTGCCGGACGGTATCGCAAGGCAACAACACGCCACGCTGTTGAACTCGATTTAGAGTTGAAGGATAGAGACTGATTGCAACGACTCTCGGTCGATTCAACGTACCGGGGTCGCTCGTTTCTTCTCAAATCTGGATTCTTCTAGAGAACATTGGACACACGTCAGGAAATGCTCATCGAGTTTGGCAAGGCAGGCTGCGTGTTCTTTTCATCGAACATTTCTGGGGAAGTACATTTCTTTCGTTTCAAAGTTCATGTACGTCTCTACGAGTTTGTAGTAGAGACTCCATCCTGTTGAACAATAATACGGGTTATCCAAGTCGCCCCTCGCTGTTCTGAAGTTTAGCCCTTCACCAGCATCAGTCGCCGGGGTTGGAAAAATGCTGTTCTTGCCGCTTCTACACGAGCCAATTCGTTTTGCATCTTCGGCTCGAAGAATACCTTTGGAATTTCCACGCCTTGACATACAGGACATCTCACGCCTAAATGTTCATTCCTCCCGACATAACAGTGAGCGCAGAAGCCGCCGTCATCTACCGGAAAGTTCCCACACTTGACACAAGGATCACCGCTAGATGCCTCGTGCTCTTTGAGCATCATCATCCGCCATGATGTTGCCTTGGTGAATCCATTGTCTTGCTGCAATTTCTCGGACTCTCTGTACAGTCTGAGTTCGGATCGCATCTTCAACTTTTCGACATGCAAAAGGTAAATCCCAGAACGACCTGATTGACCCTTTATGTCATCGACCTTCGACAAGGCACCAACCTCAACCAGTCTGTCGATGCGGCGTCGTACCGTATTGCAGCACACCCCTGCCTGCTCACTGACCATTGCTGGCACGACATACAACTCACAACCACGAACCCGAAAGTACAGCATGTCTCGCAATACCCGAAAGGAAGGACTATCAAGATCAGACTCCCAGACCATATTTCGCATTGCATCGCAACACTCCGAACAGTCGCAGTCTGCTTGCCAGCGTTCAGGCGTGCCGTGCGGTGCCTGTGCAGCCGTATTCGTTTCAGACATTTCGGTTTCCGCCCTTTGATTTTGCAAACCTAGCACGACGACGGGTGAAGTCAAGGGGCGAAAGAGTGCCCGATTTGGGTCTAAGAGCGGGCTTTTCCACACGCTTGCACAGGCGACGGCGTAGAATCCTGCAACGATGAGCAGAGAATGGATTCGATACGACGGAGTCTGCAACGATTGCGGGAACAAAGGCGGAATCGGATTGTGGTCTGACGATTGGTTTCGCTGGGGCTGCGAGTGGAAAGGCTTCACTGGATCGGCACGCCCAACGGGATTTGAATTTCAGACGATTCGCTGTGAGAAGTGCGGCAGCCCGAACGTGTCATTTGTCGAAGTCGAAAATGACGCAGCCTGAGAACTATTCCTCGCTGCTTTTCTCCAACTCCCTGTGGCAAGGAACGCAGCAGACGATTACGTTCGACCACTCGAATCGGAGATGCCGATGCGTCCTAAGTTTCTTGACGTGATGCAGGTAAAGTTCCCGACGCTGTCTCTCGGCCCGAGTCAGTAAGGCTCTTTCTTCTTTCGTCAACTCTCGAATTCCGCAGACTTCACACTTGTTTCCACGTTCAGCACGGACGGCCTTGCAGAACCTATACCATCCATGTCCACGGGGCTGACTTTGCCTCGGGAGATTCCAACTCCTGCCAATTTGGGTTGGCACGCTCTCCGCTGAAGTAGGTCATGAGTCGGCCCGGATCACCCGTTGGGTCTTGTTCGCCCTCACGGGCGGGAGTATAAACTGTGCGACGGAGGGGTCGTGACTACCAAAATTGAAGGTTGGAACTTTGCCGTTGTCGGCTGCGATTCGCATGACAACCCGAAGTATCTTGGCTTCGTGCAGACTCGTAAAGAGGCTGACAGATTTCAGAAGGAAGTGGAAAAGTTAGGTTGGCGTCGAGTCGCCGTCTTCGATGCTACGCTTCAAGAACAAAAGCGAAACGATTAGCGGCAGGATTTCGTCGGTCAGGCATAGGGATTCGCCTGACCTATGCCCAAGTTTTTGGAATCAGTTGTTAGGGCCGCTTACTGAATCGCGCTGCCAACCTGCGAAAACACATTGTTGGCATTGGACCCGATGAGCCGGATCGTACCCACGACAATCACCAGAATCACAGCTAACATTACTGCGTATTCGGCAATGTCCTGGCCACGCTCATCGTTCCAGAAGCGCTGTAGAAAGTTAGTCACGGGCTCCCTCTTTTCTTGCTTTTTGACTTACCCAAAGTCAGTTTAGGGGAGATTCGGCCCACAGATATACACGGGTGTTTCCCCAGGGGCAGTATGCGGAAATCATAACGTTCCGAAACTGCCCGGCCAATAGCACTAAGGTGCCATTGGATTGTTCCCAAATTGCCGGTTTTTGCCCCTGTTTCTCAGGCAATGCTCTTGAGAGGTAATGCCTGATTCACTGCGAATAAGGCCAGTTCCAAGCGTGTCGACACCCCCAGCTTGTCGAAAATGTTGCTTAGGTGGTGTTTGACGGTGTCTTCGCTGATCTTGAAATATTCCGCGATTTCCTTGTTGGAATATCCGGCGACGACCGCCGAGACGATTTCGAGTTCGCGCGGCGTTAGGCCAAACTTTTTCTGTCGTGCCTCGTCGCTCGACGACTGCATCAGCGTCCGAAGATACTGCACCAGGTTGGAAACACTCTCGCGTCCCACCCAGTACTCACCTGACATCACGGTGTGAATGGCTTTAAGAAGCAGTTGCGTGGCAGAATCTTTGAGCACCACTCCGCGTGCGCCGAGCTGCAGCGCCTCGACGATCTGGCTCTTCTCTGCCGCCGCCGTCAACAGAATAACTCGCACAGGAGTGGCGTTCGCAGGCATGCTGAGTTCGCGCAACGCCTCCAGTCCGGGATGCTTTGGCATGGCGAGATCAAGCAGGAGAATATCCGGCTTCAGCGTTCGCGCCAGCTTTACCGCTTCGGCGCCGTCGGAAGCTTCGCCCAAAACTTTTAGGTCTGCCTCGGCCTCAAGCAGCCGGCGCAAACCATCACGAAAAATCGGGTGATCGTCAGCGATCACAAGACGAACTTGCTGTTTTCTAAAATTCATTTTCTAAAACTCATTCTTTAAAACTCATGCGGCACATCCCCGCTCCGAGGAACTGTAACTTCCAGGCGAGTTCCTTGGCCGGGATTTGATTCTACAGTGAGTTGTCCAGCAAGCAAACGGACTCGTTCCTTGATGATCATCGGCCCCCTGCCCATCTCCTCCATCTGCTCCTGGTTCAGACGGCCGGTGAAGGGAAAGCCCTTGCCGTCATCCTCCAATACCAGATTCCAGCGGTCGCTGCTCGATCCCAGCCGCACCAGCGCGTGGCGTGCGCCGCTGTGCTTCCTGACGTTGACCAGTCCTTCCTGCACGATGCGGAGCACTTCGCGGCATACGCGTTGTGGCATGTCGAGATCCTCAACGTCGGTGACGAATCTTGCGCTAATACCCGTTTCCCGCTGAAAGCGTTCGACGGTGTCATTCAGCACGCCGAGCAGGCGCTGTGCGTCGACATCGATAGCCTTCATCTGCTGCATCAGTTCGCGAAGCTTGAGCACTTCTTCCCGCAGCAGGCCCTGAATGCGGCCCAATTCGCCGCCGATAGCCTTGCCAGCCTCAGCCTGCCGCCGGATCACGTCCACTTGCATTTCCACCGCGATCAGTGATTGCACCGCGCCGTCGTGCAGTTCGCGAGCAACACGCGCGCGCTCAGCTGCACCAGCCCGGCGCCTTAGCCGGTGCAATAAGTAAACGTTATAGACCGCAGGGCCCACCTGCCGGATCAGATTCGACAAAAAGCGCAGTTCCTCCTGCTGCTCTCCGCGCCATGACGGATTGAACAGGAAAACTCTGCCCCTCCACTCACCTCCGAAGAGGAACGATACCGTAATCAGTGAGCGGAAGGTTTGTTTTTCTCGCAGCTGCGCTATCGCAAGGGTGTCTGTAGGACTGACCACTTTGCCGTCGTGATCCAAGGCTAAGACTTTCCAGCGATCGTACTCGGTCGTCGCATAACAGACATCGCCGGGGAAATCATCCAGATAGGCCTTCTTCTCGTGTGGACTCGAATCCAGCCAGCGGAATTCGGGCTGGACGCCATTGCCGGAAGCAGTCAACTCGCCGACAAAAATTCTGTGGCTATGCGCTTCCTGCGCCGCGACCAGCAAACCGGACGCGGCGTACATCGACATGGTCTCACTGAAAATCTGTTGTAGAGTCCCATTGAGGCCCGCTTCCACGCGCACGCGCGACAGAATTCCATTTACGACTGCCTTCTCCGCGCGAAGATGTTTCTGCTGCTCCGCCAGGTAGCCCAGCAACACTCCCATGACAATCAGGTAGATCGAAAGCATGAACAGGCGCTGCGGTTCGAATTCGCGTACATTCACGCGCAGGCCGTTGAAGATGCTCCATGGCAGCGCGCCGCCCGGGCCAAGTTCGATGTGCAGTAAGACAAAACTCTCAATCCATAGCAGAGCAACTTCCGCGGCGGCCGTGCTGAGCGTCTCCCACACTCCCCACCGGTAAGCCGCGGCTGCAAGGACGAAGAAGAAAAACAGAAAGAAAGGTGTTCGTGGCCCTTCGGCGAAGATCGAGATCAGAGCGGGCCAGAGAACATCGCCGGCATGCACCAGCAGTCGAAATGCGGCCGTGGACCGTTGCCGCCGGCGCAGCAGCATCAGGATAAGAATGCCGTTGGCCAAATAAAAAACGAAAAGCCCATAAGCCGCCCAGGTATGGCCCAGTTCGGTGGGGTCCATACGAATGGCAACCAGCGTGGAAAGGGCTAGAAAGACGCGGGCGGTGGCCAGCCACCGCTCGATTCTGCGCGTCTCGCCCGGATCCGGCGGGATGCGAAGCCTCCAGGAATCTTGATACCGCTCAATGTGAGGGCGCAAGCGACTCAGTCTCCGCAGACGCGCGGCGCTCTATGGTATTGAATGGAAGAAGTTTACAGCAAAGTCCGTCAAAGGACGAGTATCCCACCAGCTACCTTTGCGGTCTTCTCTACAGTCGTGTTCCTGTGTTACGTCAGTAACCATCAAAACAATACATTCCCATCTAGAATGGCCGTTGAGGTCTGTCTTGAGCACACGTTCCAAAGTGTGGCTGGGCATAGTGACGAGCGCTCTAGCGGTCTTTATCGTGTCCGCCTTCGTTTTGCCTCAGTCCTATCGCCTGACAGTAATCTGCGACGTCACCGAATCCTTCCTGCTGGCTTCGGGCACGATTTCTTTCGTGCCTTTGGCGCTGCGGTCGTGCGGTCGCATGCGGCTTTTCTGGTCGCTCATCATTTTTGGCCTGACTCTCTGGTTGTCGTATGAGCTTGCCTGGACCTATTACGAAGTCGTGCTCCGTAAGGAAGTGCCCGATCTTTTTGCGGGCGACATTGTTCTTTTTCTCGACATTGTCCCGCTCATGGCGGCTTTGGCCTTGCGCCCGCATGCTCCCGAGGACGAATATACCGCCCGACTGGGCAGGCTTGATTTTGTGCTGCTTCTTGTGTGGTGGCTGTATTTATACGTGCTGATCGTTATTCCATGGCAATACGTCGTGGCCAACGTGGAAGCGTACAACAATGACCTCGACACGGTTTATCTCATCGAGAAGGCTGCATACCTGTTTGGGCTGACAGCCTGTTGGATTGCCAGCAAAGGCCATTGGAGAAATCTCTACGCCAATCTTCTCGGCATGAGCTTCACTTACGTAGCCAGTTCCACCCTGGCGAACTGGGCCATCTCGCGGAATGCTTATTACACGGGTAGCCTATATGACGTTCCTCTGGCGGCCGCCCTGGCGTGGCTCACCTGGATAGGTCTCCGGACCAAAGCCGAGGCTCCGCAAGCGGACGCGCGCGAGGTCTCCACTGTCTACGGTGTGTGGGTCGCACGCTGCAGCATGATCGCCGTTTTCTCGCTTCCTGTATTCGGAGTCTGGGCCATTTTGGATGTCACTGTTCCGGCTCGCATCCGCCTGTATCGACTTGCTCTAACTCTATTCGCTGCATTTGCGATGGGAGTCATGGTGTTCGTCCGCCAGCACATGCTCGATCGCGAATTGATGAACCTGCTGAAGCATTCGCGCGACTCCGTCGACAACCTAGAGCGGCTCCAGGCACAGATCCTCCACTCGGAAAGGCTGGCTTCCATCGGTCAACTGGTCGGTGGCGCAGCCCACGAACTGAACAATCCGATCACCGCGATGCTCGGCTACTCGGATCTGCTTCTCAATACCAAGCTGACCGCCAACCAGCAGCCCTTAGCTGCCAGGATCGGGCAATACGTACGCCGCACGAAGTCGCTCGTGGCCAGCCTCATCAGCTTTTCCCGCCAGGCGGCGGCACCCAAGACTCCACTCGATCTCAACACGCTGGCGCGCACTGCTGTAAAACTGACGCAGCCACAGTGGGAGACCCTGGGAATCGAGGTTCAGATTCAGTTCGATCATGAACTGCCCAAGGTGATGGGCGACTCCAATCAGCTGCTTCAGGTCTGTCTGCAACTGGTCGGCAATTGTCTGCACGTAATCGATGCGCGTGGCGGCAAGGTACTCACTCTCAGCACTGCTCGCAAGGCTGGTAACTCAGTGCTGAACATCGCCACAGATTCGGCTACCTTTCGATTCTCGTCGAATCCGGAAGAAGTGTTTCCTCCCGACATCGCGGACACGCTGGGCCTGAGTGCGTGCCAAGGCATCTTGCAGGAGCACCATGGCCAGCTTTCGCACATACGCCGCGAAGACGGGGCTTTGCTGCTCAGGGTGGAACTGCCTGCGGTCGAGGCCGGCGCACGGGCCAAGGCAAAGGAAGCTACGGTGCCGGTGCTGTGGCAATCTCAACCGTACGTTTGAGTTGCCCGCAGGCTGCATAAATGTCCCGCCCGCGCGGTCGCCGCACAAACGCCGGAATTCCCGCCTTGATCAGCACTTGCTGGAAGGCTGCGACCCGCTCTTCCCCAGGCGTGGAAAAATCGATTTCCGGACCCGGATTCAGGGCGATCAGATTCACCTTGGCGCGCATCCCGCGAAGGAGTTCGACCACTTCATGCGCATTTTGCGCCGCATCGTTGACACCATTCAGCAACACGTATTCAAACGTAATTCGTTCCCGGTTGCGCAAGGGGAAGGCGCGCGCCGCAGCCATCAGTTTCTGCAAGTCATACTTGCGATTCAAGGGCATCAGCTGCGTTCGTGATTCGTCGTTCGACGCATTGAGCGAAATCGCCAGCTTCGGACGAACTGGCTCGTCGCCGAAATCGTAAATGCGCGGAACGATACCCGCAGTCGAGACGGTCATGCGCGACTCCGCGACTCCGACTTCCTCGACCAGGAGCCTGACGGCCTTGATAAAATTGTCATAGTTCAGGAACGGCTCGCCCATGCCCATGAAAACCAGATTGATGCGATCCTGCGGAGGCGAGACGTTCTGATCTTTGAGCACGGCGCAGACCTGGCCGACGATTTCACCCGCAGTGAGATTGCGCTTCACTCCCAGCAGGGCCGTGAGGCAGAACCGGCAGTCGACCGCGCAGCCAACCTGGCTTGAAACGCAAATGGTGGCACGATCCCAGCCGCGCCAGTGTGGGGACGGGCGTTCTCGCCCGGCCAGCCTCTGCCCGTTCTGTACAGCAGCATCGCCTGCTTCGGTGCCGTCCCCTGCTTCACCGCCGTCACCCTCTGGCATCCACACGGTCTCGACGCTCTGACCATCGGCAAACTCAATCAGATAGCGCACGGTGCCGTCCTGCGAGACAAAGCGCCGGTCAATTTTCGGCAGCCCAACCGAAATATTCTTTTCCGCCAGTTTCAGGCGAAATTGCTGGGGCAGTGTCGAAATTTCCTCAATTTTCTCAATTCGCTGGCGATACACAGCCTCCGCCATCTGCTGGCCGCGATAAGCAGGCTCACCCTCGTTCTCAGCCAGTTCCAGCAGTTGACGCCGATCTAAGCCAAGCAAGCCGATTTGGGAAATATTCTCCACTGAGATGGCATTTCTAAACATTTGATTCTAAACAACTAAACTATTCTCCCACACCTGCTCGCCCTGTGTCAGAATAGTAAAGTACCTTCCACAGCAAGTTACTGGCTCCATAGAAGTAATTTCTTCATAAGCAGGACGCATTCATGGCTACCGAAGTCCGCAATATTCGCCGTCAACGGCTGCCCAACGGGCTGACCATCATTACCGAGCAGATGTCGCACATCCGCTCGGCCTCCATCGGAATTTGGCTGCAAACCGGCTCGCGCGATGAAGAGGCCGAGTGGAACGGCATCTCGCATTTCATCGAGCACATGGTCTTTAAAGGGACCAAACACCGTTCAGCCGAAGAAATTGCACGCCAGGTCGATTCGATCGGCGGCAATTTGGACGCCTTCACGGCCAAGGAATGCATCTGCTTCAACGTGAAGGTGCTCGACGAACACATTCCCACCGCACTCGATATTTTGAGCGACCTGGTGCTCAACCCAGTCTTCGATGCCAATGACATTGTGCGCGAACGCGGCGTGATCATGGAAGAGATCAAGATGGACGAGGACAATCCTGATTATCTCGTCCACGAAATCTTCACCCAGAATTTCTGGAAAGATCATCCGCTGGGCAAGCCGATTCTGGGGACAAAAGAAACGGTGAAACGCTTTGAGCGCCAGCCGGTGGTTGATGCTTACAAACATCGCTTTGCGCCGGGGAACATCATTATTTCGGCAGCCGGTCATCTTGATCATGATCGCTTTGTCGAGCTGGTCACGAAGCACTTCGAGCACATGGAGCCGATGAGCAACGGGTTTCACTCCTCGGCGCCGAAGATCGTCTCCCGCATCATCCTGCGCAACAAGAAGGCGCTGGAACAGGTCCAGCTTTGCTTGGGGGTACCGTCGCATCCGATTGCGCATGCTAAGCGCCACGCCGGTTATATTCTTAACACGCTGCTCGGCGGAGGCATGAGTTCGCGGCTATTTCAGAATATTCGCGAGCGGCAGGGCCTGGCGTATTCCATCTACAGCGACCTCAATCCCTATCGCGACACGGGATGCCTCGCCGTCTATGCCGGAACTTCTCTCGCGTCGGCGGCTAAGGTCGTGCAATCTGTGGTCAGCGAGTTTCGCAAGCTGAAAACGGAACCGGTTTCTGCGGACGAACTGCGACGCGCGAAAGATCAGCTCAAAGGAAGCCTTATGCTTTCCCTCGAATCGAGTACCGCGCGTATGTCGAATCTTGCCCGGCAAGAGATGTATTTCGAAAAGTTCTACGATCTCGATGAACTGATCGCAAAAATCGAGGCCGTGACCGCTGACGATCTGGCTAGTATGGCGAACGAATTCTTCCAAACCGAAGCCGTCGCGGTGACTTGTCTGGGAAATTTGAACGGGCTGAAGCTCACCCGCGAACAACTGGCTTGCTGACCATCCGTAAAACATTGCACTGGTTACAGTTGTCTATATAACTATATTTTTGTACGTACTAGATTGTAATGCTTTTTGCCATTCAATCGACTCCGCAGCTTTACTGACAGCATTTACCCATCCCCTCAATACCCGTTTGCCGGGCCGTAAGCGACCCTGGCAACGACGATCGACACCGGGCTCGCCCTCACCACGCTGCGTGTCAGATTTCTTGCTCCAGCGGCTTCCTAAACGCCCCTACGACTTTTCAACGACTTACAACGACTCAAGCATCAGGGATTGTGTAACGCCCGTGAAATCAGAGACTTTCTCCGCCAGGCATTCCCCAAATCAGAGCACAGTGCAAATTGGGGAGTATTTTCAGCGTTCCGTAACTTCCCGCCGCTGGAGACATCCGATGTTTGGCTGCAGGCAAATCACTGCTGCCCACATCAATCGAAATTCAAGGAGAAATTTATGAAGAAGCTTTTCAGCAGTTTGACGCTTGCCTGTGTTCTGGCCGCCTCGATGTCCGCATTCGCGCAGGACACCATGAAACAGGACACCATGAAGAAAGACGACACCAAGCAAGACACCATGAAGAACGATTCCATGAAACAGGATTCGACAAAAAAGCCCAAGACCAAGAAGGCCGCCAAGCCAGACTCAATGAAAAAGGATGACATGAAGAAGGACGATATGAAGAAAGACAACATGAAGGACGACACCATGAAGAAAGACGAGATGAAGAACAACTAGTTCGCTTTCGTCTAGTTCGCTACGTCCGACTCATTCAGTCAGTATGTAATTTGTCATCCTGAGCGAAGATGCCCGATTCGCAAAGCGAATCGGGCATCGCAGTCGAAGGATCCCTACCCTTCGCTAAGCGGCGAGACGCCGCCTCGACAGCCCCGGGACGGCGGCGCTACTTTCATCTACTGCCCACCTCCCTGCTGCTCGTCTTTGGCATCAGCGTCCCTCGCTTCCGCCTCCGAATCCAGCGTCGTATGTCCAATGGCCGCCGTCGTGTCGACGTATTTCCGCAGGCAGCGCAGGCACGGTGTGTAGCCTTCACGAATCGCCTCTTTCGCGGTCAGTGTTCGCACTTTGTCTTTGTTGTGGATGTAGTCGCATCCTGCCACGTGGAAGAGTTTGGCGCCGTCCGAAACCACAACCTTCATATCCGGAGGGATATTGCGCTCGATCGCAGCCATCTGAGACCGATCTCGGCGCGCGGCTGTCCACGAATTTGTCAGCCACACGCCCGCGGTAATCAAAGCTAGCGCCGCAACCGGCACAAGCCATGCCGACCACGATGACCATCTCTTGCGGCTCGCACGCGTATTTTGCGCCAGACGCTTTTCCAGTCGCCGGCCGAATCCCGTCGGAACTTCGATCATGCGTTCATCGCTGTACAGGCGGATGACGTTGCGCGTTCCTTCCAGCACAGACGTGCAACGCTTGCAGGTGCGGAAGTGCTCCTCCATGGCCGCGCGCAGCGTCGGCTCGACCTCACCTTCGAGATAATTTGAAATCTCGCGCCACACGTGTTCGCAATTGAATGCCTGGTTGTCTACCATGGTTTGGCTCCCTTCTCGAAGGGTAGGCGGCTAAACCAGCCTTTGTCCCACCCTGCGGCGAGCAGATCGCGCAACATCAGTCGCGCCCGCAGCAGCCGCGTCTTGACCGACGCGACCGAAATGCCCAGCGCCTCCGCTGTCTCCTGAATGTTCAGCTGTTCCATGTCACGCAGAACGAACACCTCCCGGTATTTGCGGTCGAGCATGGCCAGCGCTTCGGCCAGCTTCTGCCGCACTTCCTTGCGTTCCAGCGCTTCGGAAGGAATCTCGCGCCAGTCTGCGAAATCTCGGGGCGCGTAGTCGGATTCTTCCTCGCGACGGTCGTCAATTCCTTCCATCACTACGGTGCGCTCCCTTCTTCGCCGCATCAGCGCTTCGTTCACGGTAATCTGGATCAGCCAGGTGCTGAAGCGCGCCTCAGCCCGAAACTGGCGAATGTTGGCGAAGGCCTTCAGCATCGCTTCCTGCGCGACATCTTCAGCGTCGGTCTCGTTGCGCAGAATCGCCAGGGCCGCGGCGTACACTCGGCGTTCGTAAGGCCGGACGAGTTCGTAATACAGATCGTTCTCGCCGCGCTGCACGCGCGCGATCAACTCCTGCTCGCGCGTCGTCGCCGGTTCCGGGTTGTTCAAGACCGCATTTGCTTCGGCCATCTTTGTTGCTGCTTGCTCGCCCGGATTAGGGGCTTCGTATCAGGTTGCGTACCGGGGTTCGTATCAGGGCATCGCTTTAGCGATGCCGCTCGACGAGACTCATGCGAGCGGCTTTAGCGGATGGGTCTGCAGCCCCCAGCGGCTGAAGCCGGTTCTTCCCTTTCGCAGACTTATGGCAACGCCTAAAGGGCGTGCCCTGATACGAACCCTTTCGACTTCTGCTGACTATCTCAGAATTGCGCATTTTCGTCGTGCCAGTACTCAGGATCTTTTTTCCAGCCCGTCAGCATCGACAGGAAGTTGTTCCAGCCGTGCAGAATCACCATGATCAGATGTCCGAACACAAAAGCCAATATCGCCCACATCACGAGAAAGTGCCAGAGCCGCGCCCAATGAAATCCGCCCATCATCCACGCGAGCCAGGAGAACTGCACCGGCTTCCAAATGGCGAGGCCTGTCAGTACCGAAAGTGCGCCGAGTACGATTGCACTGGTGTATGCATGCTTTTGCAGCGGGTTATAGGCTTCGCGCTGCAGCGGTTTCGGACCAAAGAAGAAATAATGCTTCACCATCGGCCACACGCCGGGGATGTCGTGGTGCGTGAAGAGAACTTGCCTATAGTTTCCGCTGAGGATTTCATAGCTGAGGTAGATGAGGCCGGTCGCGATATAGATCCACATGAAGGTCAGGTGCCATTGCAGCGCGCCCCCGAGCCATCCACCGATGGCGAAGGCTTTGGGCCAGTTGAGCAGATCTTTCTGAGGAATTTTGGCGCCGAAACTGGGAAAGGCGCGGAAGATTTGCAGACCACTGCCTGCCATGACGAAAAGTGAGATCGCGTTCAGCCAGTGGCAGAGGCGAACCGGCAGCGGATGTTCGTACACCGCTCGCGCGACGGTTTCGGTTTCCTCGCCCTTTGCGCGAATGATTTCCACGACTGCGCTCATGCGTTCTCCAAAATTGTTGATTGATGATTGATGATTTTTGATTATTGATTAAAACCCAAAACGGAGACGATCCGTTTTCGTTTTTCAATCAACAATCATCACTCAAAAAATCAACAATGCCTTTCTCACAGCCCGTAAAACTCCGAATAGCCCTGATCTTCCCAATATCCAACTTTGCCGTCGAGAACGTTGGTGACTTTCAGGTCGGTCAAATATTTGGCCTGCTTGTAACCAACTTTGGTCGGAATGTTCAAACGGAGCGGCGCCCCGTGCTCGCGTGTCAGCGGCCGGTCGTACATCTCCCAACAGAGCAGCGTCTGCGGATGCAGAGCGGTCGCCATATCGAGCGATTCGTAATAATCGTCGGCGCAGGCCACAGTGATAAAACGCGCGGACGTATCCGCTCCGATCATATTCAGAAAATTCGACAGTCTCGTTCCGCCGAAGCGGCCGATTACATCCCAACCTTCGACGCAGACGTGGCGCGTGTTCTGGCGCTGGCGCGGGAGAGTTTGAATTCGCTCCAGCTTGTAGTCGCCGGGTTTCTGCACCGCCCCACTAACGGTCAGCGTCCAGTTTTCGAAGATCACGCCGGGATCTTCAACGTCGTAGCCGTTGATGGGAAACTTTTCGAACGGGGTCAGTTCTGCATCGTCGAAAGTCGGTGCGAAGTGGCCGCGCCGGAATAGCCGCGCTGAGGCCCAGTCGCTGAAGCCTAATCCTTGCTTGAGCAGCCATTCTTGCGCCCCGGGGATGACAAACGCTCCCAAGGCAATCACCGATGCGACTTTCAGCAACTCGCGTCGCGACATGCCACGGAACTGGCGTTCGGTCATGCTTGGTTGGGCGGGTTTCATCTTCCGAATCTTTGCAGGTTCGGGCTTCGCGGCAGTGTCGGGCTTCGCGACGATGACTTCAGGTTCTTCCTTTTGAGACTCTACAGGCTGGTCATCCGCGAAGTCTGGCTTGGGTTTGTCCGGGCTATCGTCTTGGGATTCCATAGTTTTCGCCGCTCAAGAAGGTCCAATGATCCGATTCGGGACTAGCCAGAAAGTTACGCCAACATAGCACGAACGGGCCATTCCCATGGCACTGTTTTGCTTGGCCTTTGACGGGCTTTCAGGGCATACTATGCGCAGCGTATTTCCCAGGGAGTTGTTCCGCTTGAACGTGTTTCACAACCCGTTGTCGAGAGCAGGCCAGGATTTTCTGCCCTCGCCCAAGCAGCCAGCCACGCACGAGCCCAAGCAGCGGCGCATGATGACGATTGCGCTCGCGCTGCTTGTCATCGCGCTGGGCGTTGTGCTGTATCAGGATCGCGACTTCTGGTTCCCGGATACGCAAGCCGACGATCAGCTCGAGCCGGTTCCCGCCACGATGGCGGCGCAGCTCGATACTACGAAGACCGTTACGCAGCCTGCTCCAGTCGCCAAGAACGACACTGCTGAGAAGAAAAACCATAGTTCAAAATCGAAGGTGAAGGATTCGGCGCCTGCCACGGTAGCGTCCGCCGCAACGGCGTCTGCCAACGAGACCGCCTCCGCACCACCTATGACTGCGACCACCACCCGGACCGTGCTGCCTCCGCTCGAAGTGGAAGTGGTAGCCGGGGACAACCATAAGAAATTTCGTCCGGCCAATAATGGAGTGCACGTCGATCTGCAACCCGGAGCAAGTACGCAGCCGGCCACCGACGCCCTCACCGTCAATGAAACGACGACCGCTGCCCAAGTCACCACGAACGCCGCCGAGCATGTGCAGATGTCCGCCGACACGGCCGAAGCTGTGAGCAATCCGGTGAAGCCGGGGTATCCGACGCTGGCGCGCCAAATGAAAGTACAGGGCTCAGTCATTTTGCAGGCCCTGATCGGCCGCGATGGGTCGATTCAATCTCTCAAAGTTCTCAGCGGGCCGGCCATTCTCGCCAATGCAGCAGAAGAAGCCGTGCGCCAGTGGCGCTTCAAGCCACACTATGTCGGCTCGGAAGCCGTCGAAACGCAGGCCAAGATCACAGTCAACTTCACGATTTCCACGAGCTAGACTTCCAGCAGAATTCAAGCCCATCAAGTTGTGTGATGCCTAGGTGTGTGCTCTCCGCCCCTTTACCGCTCGCCTTCCGAAGATGTAGCATCATGACATGGTGAAGTACCGTGCCGTCTTGTCTTTCGTCTTAGTCTTGCTGTGGACGGCTACACCTGCGCTCGCATGTCTTCCTACATCGACGATGACTCAGGCGGAGATGGAATGCTGTAAGAAGATGGCAGGGGATTGTCACATGGGTCCTCGCAATCACCCATGCTGTGACAAAAGTGCAAACCAACCAGTGCCGGTTGCGAACATTCAGAGGGCGCATCTTCTGCATGCCGTCTTCACAGCTGTCATGTCAACGGTGCAGACAACTGACCTGACGACACTAAACGTTGAACATCAAAGTCTAGCTTTGGGTCTACCACCGCCCTCACCTCCGAATCTCAGTTCCATTCTAAGAATCTAGCCTCCAAGTCTGCCCACATCCGGTCACGGAGCAGTGGTGTCTTGCAGACAATGGAGAAAATCACATGAAACGAGCACTGATTCTGCTCGTAGCATTGGCGTTGCCGTACGCCAATGCTGCGAATCACGGCCCTGTGTTTGGGCTGGCAACACCTACAAACTCGCAAGGGGAATGGAGCTTTGACCAAGGCATCTTCGACCGGACTACCAGCCTCGGATCACAGGCGTCCATTCGAGAATTGGTCGGGTACGGTTTTACTCCGCATCTCACCTTGTCATTTACCATTCCTGCCGTCATTGGCAATACCCCACTGCCGCCGACACGTATACAACCGGGGGACGATTTTGATTCAACACTGGCTTGGCGTTTCCAGCACGCGGCAACGAAAGTCGGTACTCGGATCGAAAGCACGGCATTCGCGGGCATGGTGGTTCCCGGCCCACAGTCAGCATTCGGCGCCATCAAGCCGACAAATATCCCCGGCTTCATGATCGGAGGCGTGACCGGCAGGGCTTCGCTCAGCCACTACCTGTGGCTTGGCGGTACGTTCACGAAATTCTTTGAGCATGATGGGAGCAAGCGTCCCTACGTATTCGACTACAGCCTTGTATATGGATACCGTCCGGCGAAGTGGCGGAGATCACCAGACAAATGGGACTGGCGACTCTTCGCTGAATTGGTTGGCGAATGCTCTGGCAGCTTCCGGCAAGTGAGTGCAATAGTTCCCAACACCGAAGCGCACCAAGTGTTCATCGGGCCGTCCGCCCTCGGAATCTATCGCAACTACACCATCAGTTTTGGAGCACAGTTCCCCGTGTACCAGAACGTCGAAACTCAGTTCCAGAAAGAACGTGTGCGGCTTGCAATTAACTTTAGCTACCTTCTGTTTCAGCATTCACACTAGGAGAAGAAATGAAAAACGCCATCGCATTCCTGTCAGTCTTGTTGCTCGTGACTTCTGCATCGGCAGAAATCAAGTCCATCGACATCACGATTTTCGGCATGGATTGAGAAGTCTGTGCCCACGCCGTGAGCGTGTCATTGAAATCCGTGTCAGGTGTCGATTCCGTGGACGTGAGTCTTGTCAAGGGACTTGCGGCGGTCAAGATGAAACCGGGGAATAGCACGACGCTAAAGCAGTTGCAGACTGCAATCACAAAGAACGGATTCACGATGAAGCAGTCAGCCGTGACCGTCGCCGGAATCGTTGTCGTTGATTCTGGGAGAGTGCAATTCAAGGTGTCAGGCTCGAACGAGATGCTGGACCTCATTCCCGAAGGACAAGGGACGCCGAATGCAAATTCTTTGAACGGCAAGTCGGTTCTTGTGGACGGGGTAGTCCCTGAAACGGCAAAAGGCAAGCCATTTGCAATTCACTATCGCTCGATAACGGAACAACCGTGATGACAACACTGACCCAGAACAGGATGAGGCGTTCTTCACTGTTGAGCTACTTCTCATTATTTACATCTCTCGGAACGCTGCTTTGCTGTGCCCTGCCGTCGCTGTTCGTTTTATTCGGCTTGGGGGCGTCGGTTGCGTCGATGCTTTCATTTTTGCCGTGGCTTGTCACTCTATCTCGGCACAAACAGTGGACGTTTGCTGTTTCTGGCCTGTTAATTGTTCTCGGCTTCGTCAACATGTACGTCGTCGCGCCACAACTGAAAGCCAACACATGTGAGCCCGGCAACACTGCGTGTAACGACGCGAGCAAGATGTCAAAGGTTGTGCTCTGGGTATCGTCAGCAATTTATGCGGTTGGCTTCTTAGTGGCGTATGGACTGGGGCCGATATTGACCAGGCTCGACCGATGAAAAGGGAGTGCGCAAAAATAACGAGCGTCCTGAAACTCTTTCGAGTCCAGGACGCCCGGGCAGCCCTCCCCCAGAACTGCTCACTGACGAAGGTAAACTTGGGCCGATATTCTGCATATGGCACTTCCGTGCCATTCATCCCCCGCCAAAGTGTTAATCCTCCATCCCTGTTGAAAACTAGGCCCCAGTGCGGCCTTCGTCGAGGAGCCGCACGCGCGAGCCCGATGAAGTCGCTGTGCATTTCTGCCGATGAGCAACTCGTTCGGCGACTCCGCGGCCAGGGTTTCCTATGCCATTTTCAGATCCCGAGATCTATCGGAGTATTCTCGAAAGTTTGCCCGCGGGCCTGTGCGTCATTGACCTGGAAAAGAAAATTGTGCTGTGGAGCGACGGTGCCGAGCGCATCACCGGACATCTGCGGCATGAGGTCATTGGGCACAGATGCGTCGGGGAAGCGTTGCTGCACTGTGGCCGCCCGGATTGCGAGTGGTGCAACGACGAGAGCGTGCTGGTGCGCGCCATCAAGACTTCGCAACCGGCCGAAGCTTTCAGCTTTCTGCACCACAAAACCGGGCACGAAATCGCGGTCCACACCTCCGCTGTTCCAGTGCGCAACGCGCACGGCTCGATTATCGGCGCTGTAGAAATTTTCGAGGAGCAGCAACAAGCTACCGACCTCGATCATCGCGAAGACCGCACAAACCCTCCCGGCTGCATCGATGAGCTTACCAGCGTGGCCAGCTACACCATGATGCGGTCGCACCTGCGCGAAACATTGGGGACGTTAGCCGAAGTGGAGGTCCCTTTTGGTGTGCTCCTTTTCCGCCTTGAGGGGATCGATCAGTTTCGCGCCAGTTCCGGACCAGATGCTGCCTCTTCTTTGTTGCGCCTGGTCGCGCGCACGATTGAAACCACCATTTGGAAAATGGATTTCGTCGGCCGCTGGAGCGACGAACAGTTCCTTGTCATCTTGAACGGCTGCCGTGAAGACGCAATGCAGAAGGTGCGCGAGCGCGTCAGCCGCATGCTGGCCAGTGATGGCATTGAATGGTGGGGCGAGAGGCGATCGCTGCCAGTTTCGATCGGCGAGGCAACGGCGCAGCCCGGCGATTCGGTCGAATCGCTTATGGAGCGCGCCCAGAAATCAGTCGAAGCAGCTGCGGCCGCATTCGCCCATGCAGCCACGGCAGGCGGCAGCCAATCTTCGTAAGTTAGATCGGGAGCGGAATGTTCGCAATCATCGGCATTGTCGTCGTTTTCGGCTGTGTGGTGGCCGGCTATCTGATGGAGCACGGCAACCTGAAAGTTCTTATCCAGCCGGCGGAACTGGTGATCATCGGCGGCGCCGCCGTGGGCACGGTTCTGATTGCCAATCCCCTTCACATCCTCAAAAAAATTGCGGGAGGCATCGGCGGTGTCTTTGGCGGTTCGAAGTTTGGCAAGCAAGCTTATATCGACGCCATGAAGATGATGTACGAGTTGATGAATAAGGCCCGCAAAGACGGGCTGATGGCCCTCGAAACCGATGTGGAAGAGCCGGAAAAGAGTCCTATCTTTTCGAAGAATCCGGCCTTCGTGAAGAATCACCACGTTTGCGCCTTCGTGTGTGACTCCATGCGCATGGCCATTACCGGCGTCGATGCCTTTGATCTTGACCAGATGCTTGATCTTGATCTCGAGGTGCATCACCACGACGCGACTCAGCCGACTGCCGCGCTCAGCACGATGGCCGATTCCCTGCCCGGTCTGGGGATTGTGGCGGCGGTGCTGGGAGTCGTCATCACCATGGGAGCTCTGGGCGGTCCTCCGGAGGAAATCGGACACAAAGTCGCCGCAGCGCTGGTCGGCACTTTTCTCGGCATTCTTCTGTGTTACGGACTGATCGGGCCTATCGCGGCCAACATGACCAAAGCTGCTGAGGAAGAACATGCGTTCCTCTACGTCATGCGCGTGCTGATGGTTTCATTTCTGAAAGGCAGCGCTCCCATCATGGCGGTGGAAGTGGCGCGGCGCGCCGTTCCAGGCCATGTGCGGCCAGAGTTCAAGGAACTCGAGGCAGCCTGCCGTGGCGGAGGCACAGCGGCGCCCGCGGCAGCGTCAGCATAACTTTGATCTCTACTCGCAAAGAAATATATGGAAACGAAACGCCCCATCATCATTATCAAGAAAAAAGGCGGCCACGGCGGACATCACGGCGGTGCGTGGAAAGTTGCTTACGCCGACTTCGTCACGGCCATGATGGCATTGTTCATCGTCCTCTGGCTGCTCAATTCGAGCAAACAGATTCAGGAGGCAGTGGGCGGATATTTTAAAGACCCTACTGGGACGTCAAAAAAAGTTGGCTCTAACATGGTGGGCGCAGGAGAGAACTTTGTTCTCACTCGCGACAACATGCCGAAGCTGAAAGATCAACTACAACAGGCGATGCGGCAACTGAGCGACTTTGAAAAACTGAAGAATCATATCGAAATGACAGTTACCACAGAGGGCTTGCGCATCGAACTTTCCGAATCGGCTGCTGGAACATTTTTCGACAGCGGCAGCCCGAAGCTCAACGCCGACGGCAACGAACTGCTGATCATGCTGGCACAAGAACTGGGCAAGCTCCCGAATAAGCTTTCGATTGAAGGCCACACCGATTCCAAGCCGTACGTTGCGTCGGCGAATTATGGCAACTGGGAACTCTCTACGGACCGCGCCAATGCCGCACGCCGTCTAATGCAAGCGAATGGAATCCGGGACGACCAGGTGACGCAGGTCCGCGGCTTTGCCGACCAGCGGTTGCGCAAACCAGACACGCCGCTCGATCCTTCTAACCGGCGCATCTCGCTCATCGTGCAGTACATACTCAAGAACGGCGATGAGGATGAAAAGCCCACCGCACAGGGCGGAGAATCCAAAGAGAAACCTGACGCGGGTAAACTGAGTGCATCCGAGAAACCCTCTGCAGGCAAGTAGCGCTTGAAATAACCTAGTCGATTGTAGCTATTTTTGATTTTGCCTTGCTTTTCACTAGCCGATATCAAATTGGTGAAGATTACTTTGCGTGCTTTGCGAATCTTAGCGTTCTTTGCGGTTAAATGCTCTTACCGCAAAGATCGCCAAGATCTTGCCGCAAAGAAACGCAAAGTAAACAACACACAAGTACAAAAACTGTAATGCTACCTGCTTAGGGTCGCTTTCTCCTCTCTAACGCTTCGGTTGTATAATCGCCGCTTTGATTTCTCCTAGGAGCCTTGATCATGCAAAAGGTTCGTCGACTCATCTGTTTTCCCGCAGTGATTCTATTGCTGGTTTCACCAATTTGTTCGCAGGAAAAAGTCGACCTTGAAGTCATGTCGCGCATTCGCTACGAGGGATTCCGCAATTCCAAAGTCATGGAATACGCCTCAGGGCTGATGGATTCGATCGGCGAGCGCCTCACGGGATCGCCCAACATGAAGCGCGCCAACGAATGGACCCGCGACCAGCTCACGGCGATGGGCTTGACCAACGCCCATCTCGAAGCCTGGGGACCATTCGGCCGCGGATGGGCCAATCAGTACGTCAACGCGCGCATGACTTCGCCCGATATCGCTCCTCTCATCGTCTATGCGAAGGCGTGGACGCCCGGCACTAACGGTGTGGTCACCGGTAAATGCGTTCGCGTAACCATTGAAGACAAGAAGGATTTCGACAAATATCGCGGCAAGCTCGCCGGTATGATCGTGATCTCCGGCCCCGATGCGGAAGTGAAGACGATCACCGAAGCTCCCTTCAAACGTTACACCGACGACGATCTCTCCAAAACGAATGCGTATGAGATCCCTGCGGAACGGGCTCCATTTCGTGTAGCCGATATGCTGCGGCGGCAGCAGTTCGTCAAGGACCTGAATCAGTTCTACGCCGACGAAAAAGTGCTGGCCGTCATCGACCACAGCCGCGGGACAGCCGGCGGGGGTACGGTATTCGTCCAGTCGGGCGGATCATACAAAACGGGCGAGACGACAACCATCCCGCAGCTCACGATGGCCTCGGAGCACTGGACCCGCATTGCCCGTCTGCTGCAGCAAAAGAAAGACGTCACGCTCGAACTGAACGTAGTTAACAACTTTTACGATGACGATCTGATGCAGTACGACACGATCGCCGAAATCCCCGGGACCGACAAGAAAGATGAAGTGGTGATGGTGGGCGCGCACCTCGATTCCTGGCACTCCGGCACAGGCGCGACCGACAACGGCGCGGGATCCATCGTCATGATGGAGGCCATGCGCATTCTGAAAAGTATCGGCGTCAAGCCCCGGCGCACGATTCGCATCGGCCTGTGGAGCGGCGAAGAACAAGGCCTGCTCGGTTCGCAGCATTACGTCGAGCAACATTTCGGCTCACGCCCTCCGATGGATGATCCCGCCATGAAAGGCATGCCCACACTGATGCGCCGCGAAGCTGGAGACATTACGGTGAAACCGGATCAGGCAAAAGTGTCGGTCTACTTCAATGTAGACAACGGCACGGGAAAAATTCGTGGCGTCTACCTGCAGGAGAACGAAGCAGTGGCGCCCATCTTCGAGGCCTGGATGCAGCCCTTTAAGGATCTCGGAATGACGACGCTGAGCATGCGCAACACCGGCGGAACGGATCATCAATCGTTCGATGCGGTCGGCATTCCGGGATTTCAGTTCATCCAAGACCCGATCGAATACGAGACGCGCACGCACCACTCCAACATGGACGTCTACGATCGGCTGCAGCCGGATGATCTGAAACAGATTTCGGTAATCGTCGCCGGCTTCGTCTACGATGCAGCGATGCGCGATCAAATGCTGCCACGTAAGCTAATCGAGAAAGGCATTCCGAAAGAACCAGAGAAAAAAGACGAATAAAACGTTTTTTATCCGCGGATTTTCTCCGCGTTCTTTGCGGCAAGTTCTTTTTGCGATCTTTGCGATAAGCCCATAACCGCAAAGGGCGCGAAGAACATCCGCAAAGAACGCAGAGAAACAAACATAAGGCTTTTCAACTATGTTTTCGCCACGTGCGATCGGGCATATAGTCACTCCGTACAGGAAGACCGGAGAGATTCCGATAGGCTTTGGAGCGAAGCATGACGCCGAGGGAGTAATTGAGATCACCCCGGAATTCGAGGCTGGCCTCACCGACATCGACGGCTTTTCACATTTATTTGTAATCTGGGTCTTCGACCGCTCCGAAGGATACGAGCTGCTCGGCATACCGCCAATTGACGACCGGCCACACGGAGTGTTTGCGACGCGGTCGCCGAGACGCCCCAATCCAATTGGATTGACAGTCGTCGAACTACTCGGACGCGAAGGAAGACGGTTGCGTGTGCGCGGCGTCGACATGCTTGACGGAACGCCGGTACTCGATCTTAAGCCGTACTTGTCAAGCATCCCAGCCGAGACATTGAGGCGTGGTTGGATGGTGGAGGCTGAAACTCGACGGGAGCGATCGGCAACCCGCTCCAAAGATGTTTAAGCCTTAATGCGACTTTGCCTCGTGCAAAATTCGCGAGAGCAGCAGCCAACGTTTCACGTTCGTGGTAATCAGGAAATTCTCTTTTACATGCTCCCGCCCGCTTGCACCAATGCGCCTTGCGAATTCAGGATGCGTCAGCAGGTAGCGAATCTGAAATGCGCACCCCTCTACCGAGTGAACTAACACGCCGGTGAGTTTGTGGATGATCTGGTTTGGAATACCACCCACTGCACCGGCAATGGTCGGCTTTCCCTTCCACAATCCTTCGGTCACAGTAAGACCGAAGCCTTCGCGCAGAGATTTCTGTACGATGATCGTCGAAGCCCGCTGGATGGCGTTGATTTCAACTCCACACCACGGAGGAAGATCGAGAATGACGATATCGGGGTCGTTACCAGCGGCCTCTCTGACTTCCTGCAGCACAACCGCACCCTCGGGGTCGTCTTTCGCCCCGCCGCCGGCAAGGACAAGCTGGCAGTCCACATATTTCTTGGCGAGTTTGAATGCCTGCACCACACCGACGGGATCTTTCAGGCGATCAAAACGTGAAACCTGCGTAACGATCGGACGGGAACGGTCGATGCCGAGTTCGTCGCAAACTTTCTGCACCTGCTCTTCCGTGAGATCTTTATTTTTCTCCGAAAGCGGATCGATGCAGGGATAGAAGAGATATTGCGGTATCGGCAACTGGCGCGCAAACGATTGCGAAGAAAAAATGGCGGCATCGTACTGCTCGATGTACGGACGCAAAAACTCCCACACGTGTGCGTCGGGATTCGACAAATCGATGTGGCAGCGCCACACCCAACTGGCCTTATTGTTCTCCTTGGAACGAATCAGCGCCGCAGGCTGCGGGTCGTGGATCACTACAATGTCCTCGCCAAACTGCATGCGCTCGCGATTCTGTTCGTTGTACATCAGGAAAATTTCCTGCGCAGCCTTGGTCAACTGATAAGACGTGCCGTGCAACGCGTTGTGAAATGCCTTGGTGACTTCGAAAAAATCATTACCGCCGGTGATCACATCCCAGTGGGTGGGCACATCCAGTTCCGACAGAAGAGGGACAAGACGATTCAGCATCTCCGCTACACCGCCGCCGACCGAGGTCGAGTTGACCATCTTGATTGTTTTCTTCTCCAGGTCGCGCGCCAGAAAACGCAGAGCATCGACCTGCCCCTCGCCTATGATGTTTTTGTAGTCGTCCAGATGCGGTGGTGGTGGCGGCGTGGGCGGCGTCAGCAAACTGGCAGGAAGCTGTCGACCATCGCCGCGTTTAGGCAATATAGGTCCCCACTCCGGCGGCGCGATGGTTGCAGGTTCAATGGCTTCTGGCCGATTTTCGCGTTCTGCCACACCGATGGCTATCAAGTTCAGGTCTTTGGGGGTCATCTCTTGCTTCCTAGGTAATCTGTCTCTACCACTCGCCCCTAGTATCGTGACCGCATGATTTGTACTAGGCGCCGGCGGCTTTGGCCCTCAGGGGCTAAAGCCCGCATCATTGACGGCCACTAGCGGCACGGCTGAAGCCGTGCCCTTCCACAAAACCATCTATGAGACCAGCCCTAGTTCAAACTTCGCTCCACCGCGCGGGCAATCTGCTGCCGCACGCCTTCCATGGTGTTGGTGTAAATATCAATACGCTCAATCGAGTCGGCCACGTTCGGAAGGCTCGCTTCCTCCTCTAGCCACTGGGAAAAATCATTCGACATACGGTGCAGCCGCAGCCGTGCCTCGATAAAGTGGTGGTGGATGGAATGCACGCTGACGTGCTTCAGCCCTTCGACAAAGGCTACGACCGAATCCGCGACAAAGGGCGTCGGTAAAACCACAATGTCAGAGGCACAGAAATAAAATGGCTCGTGGCCAGAATGCGAGCTCGCCCGCGGATGTTGCTCGAGAAAATCTTCGACGATGTCGACCATACGGCGGCGCAACCCCTCGATCTCGGTGTATTCACGCACATCCACGCTCGCCAATTGTTCCGCGAGGATGGGCTCATTGCAGGCGGAAAGGCTCCAGTGCGCGAAGTCGTTGGAAAATCCCTGGCGGATGAAATGATGCTCCTGCAGAGTGCGGAATGTGTGCTGGAATATGGAGTCTTCGGAGCAAGTTTTCAGCGCTTCCAGTAAATCCGGGAGGGTCTTGGCCTGTTGCCTGCCGATCCGCAGCAGATGTTCCGAGGTATTGAAGTAAAACGGCTTCGCCGGTTTCTTCGGCTTTGAGTTGTGATTGTTCGCCATGTAATGTCCGTCTGGCTCACGGTGGCCGCTTAAGCTACAGAGGCTCCCGCACGGAATCGCTCCGTTGCTGTTTCTGCAGTTTCGAGGCGTACGTCGCACAGTTCGCCGATCAGGCTGGCAGCCCAACGATACACATTGCGCTCGCGCACCAACTTGCGCATGCGCTGCATGCGGATCTGCTTTTCGTCGGGCGGCATTTCGATGGCCGCTCGTATTGCCTCCGCCGTCTGGTCAATGTCGTAAGGATTGACCTGCAAAGCGTCTTGCAATTCACGCGCCGCGCCCGTGAAGCAGCTCAAGATCAACACACCGCGTTCGTCGTGCCGGCTGGCGATGAATTCTTTGGCAACCAAGTTCATACCATCGTGCAACGAGGTCACTAAGCACAGATCGGCCGCGCGGTAATACGGCGTGATTTCCTTGTGGCTGTGTTGGCGGTTCAGCAGAACAATGGGTTTCCACTGGCCAGACTGGAACCGCCAGTTGATACGGTCGGCCTCGGACTCAATTTCGGCCTGTAGATCGTGATAACGCTTGATGTGCGTGCGGCTGGGAGCACCGATCTGCACAAAGGTAAACAGTTTCTGGTAATTAGGATATTTTTCTAGAAAACGTTCGATTGCAAGAAATCTCTCCAGAATTCCTTTTGTGTAGTCGAGCCGATCGACTCCTACGCCCATGCAGCCGGCTTCGACTCCGAGGCCTTTCAGCAATGCCGCGCGTTCTTCATACGCTGACTCTCCGGCAGGCTCAGCGGGCGCGTCGGCGAAATCCACGCTAATGGGGAACGGCCGCACCGTGGTGCGATGATCCACTCGCTGCACCGACGAATGTTCCCAATCAATGCGCGATTCCACCGTACGGTCCACTGTCTGCAGAAAATTTGTGCAATGCGCCCGAATATGGAATCCGATCAGATCGGAGCCCAGAAGACCGTCGACCAGGTCACGCTGCCACGGACAGATCCGGAAGGCTTCGGGATTTGGCCACGGAATGTGCCAGAAGATGGCGACGCGTGCGTCGGGCCGTCTCTGCTTGATCATTCGCGGGAGCAGCGCAAAGTGATAATCCTGCACCAGAACCACAGGACGGCTGACATGCTCCATCTCTTCCAGTAATGCGTCCGCGAACTTGCGGTTTACTTCTTCGTAATATTTCCAGTCGCTGTCGCGGAAGATAGGACGCGTATGCGCGATATGGCACAGCGGCCACAAACCCTCGTTGGCGAAGCCGTAGTAGTAGCCTTCTTCTTCTTCTTTGGTGAGCCAGACTCTCCGCAGCGTGTAGCGCGGATCGTCGGGCGGAACTTGCAGGCGGTCATGCCCGTCGACCATTTCCATGTCAGCATCACCGGCGCCGTGCGCAACCCAGGTTCCGTCGCAGGCGTGCAAGACTGGTTCAAGAGCGGTGACCAGACCGCTGGGCGGCACATTGACTTCGATTGATTTTCCCCTCCGCGTGTGCACGTAAGGCTCGCGATTTGAGACGACAAAGAGCCTGCTGCCTTCTTCCAGTCGGTCGCGGACGTGCACCGCGAGACGGTCAGCCGTCCACACAGACTCGGCTGTCTCGCGCAGACGAGCTTCCGTTTCGGCGGCAGTGCGGGCTGTATTGAGGCTCTCGGCAAGCGTGGCGACTTCCCGCGCCAGCGGCCGGAACAGCTCCAGATCGGGAGGCTTCATGCGTCCTGACGATGTTGCCAGCCGTCCCGTTCGTAGCGCCTTCATCCAATTGGCAGTCCGTGCAATGGGGCCCGTTATGCTCCAACGCACAATCAACAGAGTGATCAGAACAATGAGGAATACATGCGCTAACGCACTGAGGAACGTTTCACGCCAGATTCGCAAACTCTCGGCGTGAATGTATTCCGTGTCGTGCACGATGGCCAGGCATCCGATGACTTCGTCACCGCGATGCAGCGGCAACGCGTAGATATGAAGTGAAGCGCCTCCCATTTTGAGGAAGGCATCTGCGCCTTGGTTTTGTTTGAGGGCTTGCAGCACGATCGGAGGCGCGCTCGTCATCACTGGCGCAAGTCCGGCGGTCACCGCAAGAGAAGTTCCCTGCGGATCGTAGACGGCCAGTCCAGTCAGGTGCTCGCGGTTGGCGAAGCGCTGCACGGTTCGATCGAGGGTTTGATGGGCATCCCGTTCAAGGTCCCGCTCAACGTTTCGCCCAAGGCTCTCGCCCAGCACTTCAGCACGATGCTGCAGATCCTTGCGAAGGCCCTGCTTCAACACAAGAACCTGATAGTAGGAGGTACACAGCGACACGAGCGTGACGCCGACAATAAGAGAGACGATAAGTCGCGCGCTGAGCAATCGCATCGGATAGTCCTCGTACCCGCAAAATTACGCGGGCTGCACCCATCCCAATCAGCACATCTGGGAGCGAACTATTTTGCGAGCCCCGAGTTGTCTAGACGAGGTGCGGTTGTGTGCTAGGGCAGGCGAAGAGACAACACTACCCTCTTAGCCGCCATTAAGATGCTAATTCGCGTCCTAAGGTCGACAGCAAAATGAATGAATGACTTCACGCAAAACAGATGAGTTATTTATGATTGCACAAGGTGTGCCAAACAGCTAAAGGGCTGGTTTTCAGCAGGTTAGTCGAGTGTCGGGTGGCGTGTCGGAGTGTAATTCTTTCCACTTTTCTAACTTCGGGAGGATTGGACGAGTTCCAATGATGGTTTTTAGAAAAAAAGCGGACCGCGTGGCGGCCCGCCTCAAGTTTATTCCACGAACATTGTTCTCTACTGGTTCACTACCTGTTTCAACACGGTGGAAGTGCTGGTGTTGAAATCCGCATTCCCACCGTACATCGCAGTGATGGAGTGAGTTGCCACCGACAAGGCTGCCGTCTTGAAGACCGCCTGCTTCGTGGTGGTATTCACCGCAGCCGTTCCCAGCGTGGTCGTGCCGTCTTTGAAGGTCACGGCGCCGCCGGGTGCACCACTGAAGGCTGGCGTGATCGTCGCAGTGAACGTCACGGACTTGCCCTTGGTGGAGGGGTTCAGCGATGAGGTAAGCTTCGTCGTGGTGTTGGCCTTCTTCACGGTTTGCGTCAACGTGGCCGAAGCGCTGGTCATAAAATCAGCGTTTCCGGCGTAGTCGACCGTGATGATGTGGTTGCCCACACTTAGATCGCCGATGTTCAACGTTGCCACTCCGGCGCTCAGGGTGACAGTGCTCAGAACGGTAGCGCCATCTTTAAACGTCACCGATCCCGCCGGCGTGCCCGACGTGCTGGACTTTACCGTCGCCTTGAAAGTGACGGACTGTCCAAACGACGACGGATTCCCCGAAGAAGTAACCGTTGTCGAAGTTGCAGCCTTGGTCACAGTGTGAGCGAGTGCGGCCGAAGTGCTGGCCACGTCGTTCGCGCTGCCGCCATAGACAGCAGTGATGGAATGCGTCCCGCCAGCAAGAGTTGCGATGCTGAGGGCAGCAGTACCGCCGCTAAGTGTGCCCGTTCCGATCGTGAATGCGCCGTCTTTGAACGTCACCGTTCCGGCCGCCGTACCACCGAATGACTGGATCACAGTCGCTGTGAAGGTAACGGCCTTGCCGTAAGTAGATGGGTTCATCGATGCAAACACCGACGTGGAGGTCGGCGCCTTGATGGTGAACGCAGTGGCCTTGTTGCTCTCGACGTTGCCTGCCACATCTCTGCTGTGGAAGATAACGGTGTGGCTGCCTGTCGCTGACACCGAGAATGGACCAGCATAGGTCAGCAAAGCGCCGCCATCGATCTGGTAGTAAGTAGCTGCAACGCCGCTACCGCTATCGCTCGCGCTCAGCGTAACGGTTACTGGTGAGATGTAAATCCCGCCGCTCAGCGTGCCGCTCAAACTCACTGCGGTAACGGGAGCGATGGTGTCATAGCAGACCGGCCCGTAGATCACATCGCCTGACGGTGATCCCATGTTGTTCCAAGCCTGCACGTGTGCAGTGTGGCATCCCTGGCTCACGGCATAGTCGACAAAGTCGAGCCAGCCGCTGGTCGCGTTGGGAAACTGAGGTCCGCTGTAGAACGAGTTGCCCGAGCCCGGGTTCGGCTCTGAGTAAACGTCGCCCGGAATCGAGTCCCAACCTTGCGTGAAGCCGGCAATGCCGGTGCCGGGGAAACCTCCAGCGTTGTCGGCGATCGTCCAGCTCACAAATTGCTCGCTGTTGTACCAAGTGTTGACGGCCGGTCCAGTGAAGTTCACAGACGGGTTCCCAATCGCTGGCGCACTGTACCAGTTGATGCCCCAGGCCAGTTGCAGCATGTTAGCCGAGCCCCATCCGGTGACTTCGTCGTAGCCGGGTCCAGCGCAGTAATAGCCGAGTCCGTAGAACGCAGTGATATCGTTGTTGTTGCATCCCGAAGTGATGTCATAGAACGGATCGTGCGGCGCTCCGTAAATTCCATCATCGTAGATGTAGAAGTCAGCGTTGCCCATCGGAGCGCACGGACTCGAGCCGGCGCCGCAGATGTTGCCCAGACTCAATAGATAGGCATTTTCCTGCGCGAAGAATCCAGCCATTTCCGGCGCCACGATACTGGTGCCGCCGTTGCCTGATAAGAATCCTCCATCAAAGTAGTTCTGCGGAGAATTAAACCAGTCGGCGTTGAGTGCGATGTCGGGAACCGCGCGGCTCGAGAAACCCAGCGGAGACTGGAATGACGGAGTACTCCAATAGGCGCTAAATCCGCCTGTGCTGCCGCCGTCGTTCGACGAGCAACCATCCGGACCACCACTCCATGCTGATTCCGAGACAAAGACTGGACCGGGATTCAGCATCAACGTTGTGCCACCTGCGGCGACCACATTGGGATCGGACGCAGGGAAAAACACACCGTCAGCCGCCCCGCACCAGGTAGCGCTGGCACCTTCGTCGCCTGAAGCGGCGACGAGCGTCCAACCCTGGATCACCATGCTGACGAAGATGGAATCGCGAGCGTCCATCGTAGAGGCATAGCAGTCCCCGGCACCCGGAACCGCCATGAGTTCGGCGCATGCCCAGCTGGTGCTGAAGATGCGTGCATTGCCGTCAGACAGCATGTGGTTGTACACGTCGGTGATCGTTACGTTGAGGTAGTTCGCACCCTGATAGGCATAAACCTTCGAGGTGTCTTGATAACTGCCGAAACTGTTGGACATCGCTGTTGACCATTCGATATCCATCGTTCCTTCTCCCACTGGCGATGGCGTGCCATCGATATTGAAGAGCTGAACGTTGTAGGCAAGGTATGGATATTGTGTATGGAAGCCTGCAATGTCGCTCAGAGCGGTGCTGTCGAAGGTCGCGATGGCGATCGAAGTTTCCGGTGGCGACTGACCCGGATTTCCCAGCGGATTGCAGCAGTGTCCTTGAGCATATAGCGCGTTGTAGTCGTAGGCTTGCGAACTGTAGATGTCGGTCGGATCATAGGCTCCCCCTGTCATGCGCGAAACGTTCGCGGTGCTCCGCGAATTATTCATCCCTTTCATCTTGCGCAGACTGGCCGGCAGTTTGGACGGATCAGCACTGTCATGCTGGTTGGGGCCGGTCGCAATCGCTGGTCCCGTCACATAGTCAGGACGCTGAACGAGCGAAGAACGTTTGGAAACCGGGCGCTCCTGCTCGAGGCTGTTGAGACCCTGAACAGCCCAGACAACGCTGGCAAGATTCGCCGGAAGCATGGGCTCCCGGTCGTTGGAAAAGAACTGCGCTGTGCCAAGGGCGTAGTTATTGAGCGTGACACCGAGCGCTTTCTCAATCGTGGTAGCGGGCGCTTCCACGTCAACTAGAAGCCGATTGGGATAACGATGGGTGATGGTCATTCCCTGGCTCTGCGCCCAATCCACTACGGCCTGCTCATCTTCTGCAGATGGTGCGAAACGCGCGTTGAACTGCTCTGCGGTCAGGAAGTGATGGAACTGTGACGACTTCTTGTCGTGCAGCTCGACCATCAATTGCCGTTCTTCATCGAGACGCGGAGGCTTCAGGGCGAATGCGAGTCTCAGTTTCTGATTCGGGTTGTAGTGCTCGACCAGCTTGGCAGTTCCGGCGAGCACGCTCGGCGGAGTCTGACGACTGACTGGGGCCACACTGGCGAGTGGGCCTTGGGCAAACGCTCCAACGACGCCGCTCAACAGTACAGCCAGAGCAGCAATCGACTTTCGTGAAATGGATAACCATATTGTGTAGCGGTCACAAACAGACAAATTCATCGTACCCTCCAAGGTAGATTTGGGTTGTAAAACGGGGATGGTTACAGCACTGACTAAGGGCCCGGAGACTCCTGAGACAAGGCGGGTACGAACTCAAATCAAGCCGTGGAGAAATGGGGGTACGGCAGGCGCTCCCGTGGAAAAACTGCTGCTATTTAATCCGTGTCATCAAGGTTCTTGCTTTGGAAGAGAAATCCGATTTGTCCAGCATTCAGTTGCACACATTAGTTCTGCGGACTAGTCGTTCGCTTCCGTCCGAGTAGTGAACAGAAACGGCAAAACGTTTCACACGATCGCTTCCGCAAAAATTCACGAACTAATCATTTTTTTCCTGAAACGAAATTTGCCGTTCCTGCACTACTCGAATGAGCGGAAAAAAGCCGCAGTTGTTGCGGCACATTTCACTCACGAGGAATCCCGACTTGGAAGAGCCCTAGGCAACCGGGGGGAAGACTTGGGTACTTCAGGCCGTAGGAACCGGATGGGGAAAACGGTTCCTGCGGCCTTCGGGCTTTTGCAGGAAACATTCCTTCTGCTCTTTGTTCCGTCTGGGACTTCCGTAGACACTATTTCAATTCCAAAAATGACTTCGGCCCTCGGACTTTAGCCCTCAGACCTTGGACTTCGGACCTCAGACTTCTGCGAACCGATTGGGGCCGAAGTCTGAAGGCTAAGGTCTGAGGGCCGAAGTCAGGTATCTAACGGAAGATGTTCAGCGTAATTATGACAATAGTCGGAGCGGCTCGCCGGGCCAAGGCGAGAAGTGTGAGGAATTTTTTCATCACGCGGCCAATTGGCGTGATTGTATCGATCGACTGCGGATAAGAACCGGGCGCCCCCCATCCGGTTTGATGAGGGGCCCGGTTTTTCGCGGACCAGATTCGCTTAAGCGAATTCACCAGAGCGGTCATCGCACACGCTCAATGGCATCGGAATCTCCCAGGTGCACCAGCTCACGGCGAGCGCGCTCCCAGCGCGCACCTGCCGCGTCGATGCTGATTCCGAGGATGGCCGCGATCTCGGCCAGCGTGTATCCCTGAATTTCTTTCAGCAGGAACACTTCGCGGTAAGCTTTGGGCAGTTCGAGGGCCCGCAGCAGAGTGAGTTGGAATGCGCCCGGCTTTTCCAGCCCTTGCGCCGGTCTTCGTGTATGTGGCGGATGATGCGTCACAAAACGACCTCGCACTGCATGACGGTCTCGCATACTTCGTGGAATAGTGGCTGGACAAGGCATTTCGTTACATCGTTTCGGCTCCAGTTTTATGCACAATTTCTAGTGCATGCATTTTTACTCCACAGAAACCAACTCCATCTTTCTTGAGTCGAGGTGCTACACTAGCTGACACTCCAACCGCGGGGCCAAGTCCTTGCAACTACAGTCTTTTGATGAGTCCTACGTCGAACGTCTACGTGACGGAGACTTTCGCACGCAGGAACATTTCGTGGCCTACTTCACGGAACTGATCCAGCTCAAGCTGCGCTCGCGTTTACACTCGCCGCAGGCCATCGAAGACGTTAGGCAGGAGACATTTGCGCGCGTTTTTGGCGCCTTACGTAGCGGAAAGATCCGCCAACCCGACCGCCTGGGCGCATTCGTAAATTCGATGTGTAATAACGTTTTGTTGGAGCAGTACCGGTCCTCCGCGCGCAATACCCCACTGGAAGATGAAGAACAAGATGACTTCCCTGCTCTGAACATCGATGTGCTGGGCACGATCGCGGCCAAGCAGATGGGAGAAAAAGTCCGCGAAATCCTCGAAGAGCTGCCGGAACGCGATCGCCGGGTGCTGAAGGAGATATTTCTGGACGAGCGAGATAAAGATGATGTCTGCCGAGACTTTGGTGTAGACCGCGACTATCTGCGGGTGCTGCTGCACCGGGCAAAACAGACCTTTAAGTCCTCTTATTTGAAGCACATGGAGGCTCGTCCTCCGGGGGCGGTCGAAGCCGCGAAACGCTGAAACGATTTGGCAGGCTGGTTCACTACTTGTTATGGAGGGGATCGAATAATGAATCATGACGAGGCACTCCAACAGAGAGCCACCGAAAAATATCTGCTCGACGAACTCGATCCCGCTCTCCGGGATCAATTCGAGGAGCACCTGTTCGACTGCCAGGAGTGCGCACTCGACGTCCGTGCAGCAGCCATGTTCGTGGAGCAGACGAAAGTCGTGCTCGCTGAGTCACCTGCAAATGAAGTGCGTGTGCCGGCTGCTGTGCCACAACGTGGATGGTTGTCCTGGCTTCGCCCAGCGTTCGCCGCACCCGTCCTTGCCATGCTGCTTGTTGTAATTGGCTATCAAAACCGTCTTTTGAGGGAAGCGCATGAGCCTCAGGTTGCCACTTGGGCGTCAGTCAACATCGCCACACGCGGCACGGAAGCTACCGTCGTCAAGCCACGGCAGGGCGAAGGCTTCAACCTGCTGGTAAACCTGCCGCCGGACCAAAGCTACGCTACCTATACTTTGGAGTTGTATAACCCGACAGGAAAGCTACAATGGGCAGGCCGGATTCCAGCCGCCTCGTCGGATGACGCCCGATCCATCTATATTTCCGGCACTGGCTTGGAGCAGGGGAACTACACGCTAGACACGAATGGCGTGACCGCGACAGGCCAAAGCTCGAAAATCAGCAGCAAGCTAATCGAGGTACAAATTCAGAAGTGAATTCGGCCAGAATTGGGTTCGCAGCAGTGAGTTCGATTTGAAGTGAATTCAAAGCGGGGGAGCGAACGTCATGGGCGCACAACCAATAGAAATACCGCGCGGAGCCTCTGAGCCCGCGCATTACTATCACGCTGACGCATACGTGCTCGAAGCGGATATTCAACAGCCAATCAACAACAAGGTCCCGCAGCAAGGACGTGTGACCTTACCTGAGGATGGCACGTACCAATTTCAAGAAGTACCGCCGTTCAAGCTCAAGGGGGTTCTTTCTTACAGCTACGGATATACGCAGGTGGCTGGGCATCGAAGCCCGAAGGGCCACGGATTCACGACTCTGGCGACCTCCGTCGTTGAAAACCTCAATGTTCTCGACGTGGTCACCGCTGATCGCGTGGTCGGGCAGATTTCGACCGAGCATCCCGACAACAACGAAGAGGTTCCATCTGTAACGTTCCTCGGGACGCGCTTCGTCAACCTGCGTATCGGCGGCCATAAAGTGGAGATCGATCACGATATCCACATTCTCGGTCCCAAGCCGAAAAAAGATGTTTCGTATTTCGAAGACTCCGGCTCCCTCTTCCGCATGTGCCGGCAGTTTGCACACATTCGCGGGATGAGGGATCTACCGGATTGGGCGGCCGAAGAGTTCACTCGCAATGAAGATAAAACACGGAGCGACAACAAGGGAGAGCTCTCGCTCGTAAACAACGTCACTGGCGCTCCCGGCTTAATCTTTGGCCACGTGATCGATGTACCGCATTTCGGGAAGGTTTACCTTGGCGAACTTACTGTCGATCGCAAGCCGGCACAGCGTGGGTCCTACGACAAAGATCAGTACGCATTCCACCTAAAGATGATCCGGCTCGATATGGGCTGCATAGGTACTGGCTCTACCACCGTGTCGGCACTGGACGCGAATGGAACCGGCAGCGGCAGTGGCCCGCACAAGTAATCTAAGATGAACTGCAACTTCCGCAGTTAATTTCTGAAGGTATCGAGGCTATGGAGCCCTGCAAAGGGCTCCAGCCTAGTTATTTGTCCTAGCCTTGGTTTTGTCGTTTACGCTACTCTAAGTGCTACGCTTCCTGTAGTGCCATTCAGACACTCGTATGGATCCTTGCTCGCTGATGCCTTCGCGATGGTGGAGAACTCTCGCTAAGGCGCGCTCTCTAATCCCTAGTCTCGTCCTTACTGTAGGACTGATGTCAAGCTGTTCCCGTCCCTCCCGACCGGACGACGTTTTTGATCATGCCTGGCAGACGTTTCAGAACGGCGATTTGATCAATGCTGAGATCGAAGCGAAGAAAGGATATGAGCAATTCCACTCTTTGAGTGGAGACTGGGCATGGAAATTCACAATCCTCACCGGAAGAATTCTTTATCAAAGAGGAATATATAACGAAGCGCTAAACCTCATGGCGTCCGAGTCGGCCCCCGCTCCCCAAGGCGAACTCGCGATCAAAAAGTTGTGGTTGCAAGGTCTCCTCCACGCTGCAGTGCATAGTTTCGAGCAAGCCGATCACGACCTGTCGCACGCAGAGAAGCTCTGCATAGGCACTAATTATCTGACCTGCGAAGACGTTGGCACTGCCCGAGGAGACCTAGAGATCGAACAAGGGCATTATGCTCAGGCACAGATGTTCTTTGCCCAAGTGCTTGCGATTGCGCGCACAACCCATGATGAAGCAGGAGAGGCCGGCGCTCTGCTCGACTTGAGTCATGCCGCAGATGAGCAGACTCATTTTGACGAAGCTCTCGACTGGGCCAACGCCGCCAGGCAGATGGCCGCAAAGGTGGGCTTTCCCGATATGTCCCAGGCCGCCATCGGAAACATGGGTTGGGCCTATTACAAATTAGGGGATTCCGAAAAAGCAGAAGCAATGTTTGCGGAAGCAGAGAGGCAGGCGAAGAAGAGCGGGCACGCTAGTGATGAGGTAAAGTGGCTGCTGGATCTCGGTTATGTTTACTCCGACAACGGCAACCTCGTTGCAGCCGAGCAGTCTTACCGGCAGTCGCTTGATCTGGCCACGAAACTCAAGATCCGCGGTGATATCGTCAACGCATATCAAGCTCTCGCCTTCGTCTCTGAACAAACCGGCAAGCTGGACGATGCGAAGCGCTATGCTGACGAAGCGCTTTCCATGGCTCGGGCCGATGGGCACAAGCGCGATGAAACCTATCCGCGTCTGGTGCAGGGACGAATTGCCGCACGGCAGCACGATCCAGCAGCAGCCGAAGCTGCCTTCCACGAAGTTGAGCAATCGAGTGACAGCCCTGTCTTTTTGAAGTGGGAAGCTGAACACTCACTCGCACGCCTCTATGAAGACGAAAATCAGATGGACACCGCTGAACGCGAATATGGCACTGCGCTGAATACCTTTGAATCGGCCCGCTCTGAATTGCAACACGAAAGTTCGCGCTTGCCGTTTCTGACCAACGCCTCGGGTATCTACGACGACTACATCCACTTTCTGATTGCACATGGAAAAAAGGCGGAGGCCCTGCAGGTCGCGGAGTTCCAGCGCGGCCGAACTTTGGCGGAAGGCTTGGGCTTGCTGAAAGATTCGTCTAAGAAAGACTCGTTGCAGAAGGGGAACATTTTCAAACCCGACACGGTGAATCCCCAAGCGATCGCGCGGCGTGCCGGGGGCACGATTCTTTTCTACTCGCTCGGTGAGAAACAGTCGTACTTGTGGGCGATCACTGCACAGAAGACGAATATGTTTGTGCTGCCTGCAAAGTCGGTTATTGATCCCACGATACAGCGATATCGGAAAGAGCTCGCCGAGCAACAGGAATTTCTTCCACGAGCCGACGCCGATGGCCGCACACTCTACCGCATGCTGGTTGCGCCGGTGCAGTCCATGCTGCCAAAAGAAACAAAAGTTTTTGTTATCCCTGATGGCAGCCTGAATACGCTCAACTTTGAAACGCTGCTTGTCGGCGATAACGCCAGCGACCCAACTTCACACTACTGGATCGATGACGCGACAGTTGCCGACGCCAGCTCTTTGCACGTGTTGGACGCATCGCATGATCAGTGCGGAGCTTCGCTCCGCCGAACAACCGAGGGCGGCTGTCCCCACATAGTCTCCACCAACCTGCTGCTGCTGGGAAACGCTGTGGCGGCGAGCGTGGATTATCCCGAACTACGCAACGCAGCGGCAGAAATGAAGAGCATCGAAAAACATTTCGCGGCAGATCAGCAAGCAGTATTCACTCGCGAACAGGCGACGCCGATAGCGTATCTGGGGAGTGAGCCGGGTAAGTTTTCCTACATTCATTTCGTGGCACACGGCACCGCAAGCCGTGTAAGCCCGCTCGATTCCGCCATCGTGCTCTCATCGGCCAGCAAGCAGGATGATTCCTTCAAGCTCTATGCCCGTGACATTATTCATCAGCCGCTGCATGCCAAGCTGGTAACGATTTCGACCTGCTACGGAGCGGGTGCGCGCGCGTATTCGGGCGAAGGATTAGTTGGACTCTCGTGGGCATTTCTGCGTGCGGGCGCGCACAACGTGATCGGAGCACTGTGGGAAGTCAGCGACGTCTCCACCCCACAGCTGATGGACGGCCTCTACGATGGATTACAAAAAGGACAGAATCCTGACGCCGCTCTCCGGGCCGCCAAACTCTCGCTGCTTCATTCCAAAAATGCGTCCAACAAACCTTTCTACTGGGCGCCTTTCCAGCTCTACACGCGGTCGTAAGCCGTTGCATAACGACGTAACTTCAATCCAAATGTCGCATCATACTCTGTGGTCATGATCAAATCATGGCAAGTGGCTATTGCGCGCGTTGCTATCGCTAAGCGAAGGTAGCGAAGGGGGATGCTTCCAGCGCAGCCGCTCTGGATCACGACTATGAAGAGAGCGATTTCAATCTTTTGTTTCGTTGCATGTTTCGCCGCCTGTTCCTGGAGCGCTGACGCAAAAGCGCCTGCAGTTCCCGTGCTGGTGGAGCTGTTCACTTCGGAAGGCTGTTCCAGCTGCCCGCCAGTCGATGCGTGGCTGCTGCAAATGGATACGGCTCAACCCGTGACCGGAGCCCAGTTGATCGTGCTCAGCGAGCACGTTGATTACTGGGATCATGACGGTTGGAAGGATCCGTACTCGTCTCCGGTCGTTACCGAGAGGCAAGGCGACTATGCACATGCCTTCCGGCTCGATAGTCCCTTTACACCACAAGTGGTCGTCAACGGGACCGTCAATCTTAAGCTCAGTGACTTGGAGCAAATAAAGCAGACATTCGAGCAGGCTTCCGCAGCTTCGACCATTCCAGTAACCATTACGTCAGCTGCTGTCGATCCCGGTAGTCCGGCAATTCTCCGTGCGCGTGTGGAAGTGGACGGCCACTCAGCGGAGCGTAATGCCGATATTTACGAAGCAGTTGCTCTCGATCATGCAGAATCGCAAGTACTGCACGGTGAAAACGGCGGAAAACATTTGATGCACGTTGCCGTGGTGCAGCAGTTTTCGAAGATCGGAAAAATCGAGAAAGGAAAAACTTTCAGCCGCGCGATTGAGCTCAAACTGAAGCCTGGTACAGATCCCAAGAATGCCCGGCTCGTTGTATTTGTGCAGGAGTCTGGGCCGGGAAAAGTGCTGGGAGCGGCTTTGCAGGATCCGCTTAACTAGTTGCGGCCGTGGTATCGTGCTTCACTTCGAAAGCAGCAGACCGCGAACTTTGCGCATGGCTCGCGGTATCTGCTCTACAGGCGTGCTGCCAAATCCCAGAATGAATCCTTGGCGCGACCTCGTGCTCACGTAGGCCGGCGAGAGAGGCCACAACCACACTTCGTGACGGGCCGCTTTGGTGGCGACTTCAACATCGCTTTTCAATTCTGGAAACAGCACAGCGAGGTGCAATCCCGCCTCCGCACCAATAATCTGGGCTGCCGTGCCGAATTCTTTGCGGATACTCTCGACCAATACACTTCGCCGGTCGCGGTACAGTGTCCGCATTCTTCGGATGTGGCGGGCAAAATGTCCTTCACGAATGAAGTCCACTACTACATTCTGATAAAAGGTCGGCGGCCCAAGGTCCATGGCGCGTCGAATCGAATAAAAACGATCAATCAAGTCGGGCGGCATCACGATGTAGCCGAGTCGCAATGAAGGAAATAAAACCTTGCTGAATGTTCCAATGTAGATGACACGCGCATGACTGTCTAGCCCCTGGAGTGACGCAATGGGCATGTTGCCGTAGCGGAACTCACTGTCGTAGTCATCTTCGATGATCCATGATCCCGCGCTCTGCGCCCAACTCAACAATTGCAGGCGTCGAGATGCGCTCATCGTCACCCCGAGCGGGTATTGGTGAGATGGTGTCACAAAAGCAGCACGTGCTTTGCGGCAGAGCTTGGTCCCCGCGGCTACGTCCAGGCCTTCATCATCCACCGGAACGGGTACGATACGACAGCCAGTTAAAGTGAGCACATCACGCATGAAGCTGTAGCCAGGCTCTTCCACCCAAACCGGACTGCCCTGATCGAGCAGAACGCGGGCAGTAATTTCCAAAGCATGTTGGGAACCGCTGACGACCATGATCTGCTGCGCTTCGCAGGAAACTCCGCGCGCAGTTCTGAGATAGTTAGCGATCGTCTCCCGAAAAATGGCAGAGCCCATCTGTTCGCCATAATTCGCGGAGGCTGCGCCCATGCCTCGGCAATGACGAGTCACCAGACTTGACCAGATTTGCAACGGAAAATGATCGAATGCAACCTGCCCGACGCCGAATGCGCCTAAGCCTTGCCATGGCGCACGTTGACCACGGACCAAGCGCAAAGAGCTCATTGAAACTGGCCGTGCCCCGCTCAAATGCTGTGCTGATGCCGCGTTTCTTGCTTCGCGGGTTTCCATCTGATCTGGCAATGAACTGCAAACGAGCGTTCCTGCGCCGACGCGACTCTCAAAGTAGCCTTCCGCCAGCAGCTGGGCATAGGCATTGAGGACGGGCATGCGTGAAACACCAAGCTCTGACGCAAGTATTCGTGTAGAGGGAACACGCTCCTTAGGACGCAACCTGCGTTCAACAATCGCGGAGCGATAAGCATCGTAGATTTGCCGATGCAGAGGTTCCGAGGCTTTTCGGTCGACCGCGATGACTGGAGAAATCGCGGAAGCTACTCTCTTCATTTAGTGGTTATATCAAAAATGCGTCAAGTGGATATTGTTGCCGACCGCTTTAATCGTTCATCCTAAGCTAGCGGAAATTTCGCTTCTTTTGACTACCGTGAATACCCCAATTCCATTTCCAGTTCGTGTTCCCGAGCCGCTCGAAGCCATGCAACAGGTCTTGACGCGGCAACGCGTTGCGACTTTACTGGAAACTCTGCCACTTCTTCGAAGGCTTGCCGCACGGCAGCCCTATCGAATGGCAATCAAGGCGAAGGGAAAGATTGTCTTCATCGATGCTGCAAACGTAGTCGCCATCGAGGCCAAGGGAAACCATGTCTTGCTGCAAGAAGCATCGGCGACTTACGCGCTGCGAGAATCAATCTCTAACGTGGCCCGAAAGCTGGCAGCGCACGGGTTTGTGCGGATTCATCGTTCCATTCTGGTGAACGCAGCGTTTGTGCGGGAAATTCAGCCCTGGCCGACTGGAGAGTATGTCCTTCGTATGGAGGGCGGGAAGGAATATACCGTGACCCGCACCTACAAAAAGAATCTCACATTCCTGGCGGAATCATGGTTCGGGGCAGCAGGATTCGGGGTGGAATGAGCCGCACCATCGTTATTGCGAACTGAACACGTCGGTGCCAATCCACGAATCGGCAATCAACTTCAAATTCTTCTTGTAAGTTCGGGTCACAGTATATTCTTTCCCGCTTTTCAGCATGAGTCCATATTCTCCAGTGGCCCAGGGGCGGATCTCCCGCACAAATGCGCTGTTCACCAATACCGAACGGTGAATGCGAATAAAACCGTACGGCCGAAGCTTATCGGCCATCACAGAGATAGACTCTCGCAACAGATGAGATCCAGCTTCGCGTTGCAGCAAGACGTAGTTGCCTTCTGCCTGCACTGCAACCACATCGTTGGGATCAATGAAAAGAATGCGACCGTCTCCCTTGATCGCGATTCGCGACGACGGCGCTACGGGCATCCCCTGGAGTTGAGGCAACATCTCCGCCAGTCTGGCAAGCGTCTCAGCCGCCGTTCTCTGAAAAGCCACATCCAACGCTTCGTTGATGCGTTCGCTCGAGAATGGCTTTAGAACGCAGTCGACCGCGTGGTTGGCAAATGCAGTGACCGCGTGCTCTTCGTATGCAGTTATGAACACGACCGCCGGGACTCGCAGATCAGCATCCTTTAGACGGTCGAGCAAAGCAATGCCGGAAAGCTCCGACATGCTGATGTCGAGAAGCAGTACGTCATAAGAATCCTGCTCAAGTTTATCGAAGGCTTCCACAGCATCGCCAGCAGTGTCGTAATGTTCGACGTCGTTACGCATCGCCACTACCCTCGTCAAGGCATCTCGGGCCAGTGGTTCGTCGTCGACGATGAGGATCCGCATCGCTCGCCTCTGCAACGTCAGAACGCATATCGATACACAAAGGTTGTCCAGAACACCCTGCAATTTTTGGGGGAAACAATATCCCTTCAGGATCACCTGACTTGCTAAACGTCAACCTCCCAATCTCCATAGCTCGCTCCATATCTACGGAATAAAAAGCTCCTGTACAGCATCACGACGTGAACAACGCTGTTCACACACACGTGTTTCTATACATCTGTTTTGTATTCCAGAGACAAAATAACGTTCGCTCGAAATAATCCCGCGGTTCGTGTTCTGTTTTTGCAAACGACGTGCAGTTCCGGCGCTTTCCAAGGCGCTTTCGTTTCGGGCAGGCTGGTGCAGTTGCAAGGGAAGATTATTTTCTAGGGCAGTACGTGTAATTCAGGCGGTCCCGAGAGGGACCGCTTTTTTATTGCTTGATTCGGAAACTAAAGACAAGATTTTCTAGACGAGTCTTACAATGCTGCCACGCGCCGTTGCACAACCAAGAAGTACAGCGCCACTAGGACAAGCAGAAACCCATTTACGCCCAATACCAGTGGCGCGGTATATTTCGGGACCAGCCAACTCGTGGCCAGATTCCCCATTGGCATACCGCCACGGAATGCAAAGTTATAGACGCTCATTACGCGTCCACGCATTTCGTTGGTCACGATCAACTGCACTAGTGAAGTGACGGTGGCGAACACTGCCATCATCGAAGCGCCCACCAGCACCAGCACTGCGTAGGAGACCGGCAGGAATTTCGACAGCGAAAATATTGAAATCCCCGCGCCCAAGCAGATCAGGCTCGCGAGAGCGAACTGTCCTTTCTTGGAAATGTTTCCCAAGCTTGCAACTCCTAGCGATCCGATGATCGATCCCACCCCCATCAGAGATAGAAGATTGCCATAGGTTTCCGGACCGCGATGGAAAATGTCTTGGACGAATACGGGAATGTAAGTCCGCATAGGCATGCTTAAAAAGGTCATCATGAACGCCAATACGACGACGCCCACCATAGCTCCATGTTGCCAAATGAATCGAAATCCCTGCATTAAGCTTTTAAGCATAGATTCCGCCGATTTCTCCGGCAGGAATCGCGCTGAAATCATCGACAGAGAAATAATCGGAGCGAGGAACGAAATGGCATTGAGCCCGAAGCACCATTTTTCCCCAAGCTTCGCCAATGTAATCCCCGCCAGCGCCGGACCTACAGTCACCGCCAAGTTGAACTGAATCGAATTCAGCGCGATCGCATTCGGCATGTCCTCGCGATCGACCAGTGTTGGAATCAGCGCCGAATAAGCCGGGCCTCCAAACGCCTGCGCCAAGCCGGATACAAATGAAAGGCACAGGATTTCCCATACCTGCACGACACCCGTTGTAACAAGCGCAGTCAAGATCGCCGCGCTCGCCATCTGCACCCATTGCGATATCAGCAGAATCTTTCGCCGCTCAATCCGGTCGGCCACCACTCCGCCGATCAGGGTGAAAAGGAAAATAGGAAGTCCGCCCAGAAACTGATCTAGTCCGAGCAGGAATGACGAATGGCTCAGGCGATAGATGAGCCATCCCTGCGCCACGATCTGCATCCAGGTGCCGATACTCGAGGTACAGGCCCCGATCCACATCAGGCGGAAATCGCGATATTGAAATGCTTTGAAGACTTTGCGAAAGGTCGACGTTTGCATGTGCTCGAAGCGGCTCTGGCGTCAGCAGTCATCTTCGCACAGCCGCCCCGAACACAGCAGATCACAAGAGTAAGGACTGGATGCGTCTATGATGACTAGCTACTTGGATTACTTTCGCCTCGTTTACGACTCGCAAAGTGAGTGCAGAGAATTGCCACATTCGGATCATTGGAACGGGTTGTAGATTGCTCTCCAAAAAAATTTGGCTGGCGGGACCCGTTGAGATCACGCCAGCCGGAATGTTTGCGTTAAGTGTTCGGCGCCAGTTGTAGCGAAGCTTCCTGTCGGCCCTGATTGCCTTCAGGTGGGGAGGGCTACTAAGCCGGCTCTTACTAGCTCATCGGCGGAAGGTTGACCTGGCAGTGCTTGCTTCCGGGGGGGCACACTAGGATCGGGCCTCCATCGGCGACGGAAACGGGTTGCGTGTTTGCTGCGATGAAGGTGCCTGCCAAACCTACCGTCAGAATCACAATTCGGATCGCCAGCTTTACATTTGTCTTCATGGGTCGTGCTCCTTAGGGTCCTGGGATTTTCTTGCTCGGTCCGTCCGTCGCAAGTGACTTTAGTAATGCAAGCTGCGGGCCAAACCGTAAGATAGGCAAAAGGCATGCGAATACAGGAAAAACCCTAGAAACATGGGTGATATACCCTAGTTACCGGGTCAGATCACGCAGATCCGGCTCTGGCAGGATTGCTCTACCAAACAAAAGCGCGTGTTCGCCAAACATTTATGTTAGGTGCCAGATGCGGCACGCTCGCACCCGCCGGGCATATACTCTTGTGGCGATGCGTGATTCGGGCGAAAAGGCGACCGTTCCCACGATTAGTCCCCGACTGGAGGCTGTCAGCGGACCCCTCAAGGGAAAGCTGTTTCCGCTCGCGGCCGATGAGATCTCGATCGGTCGTGATCCTTCCAATCAAATTTCGCTACTCGACTCGCTGGTCTCCCGTCGCCATTGCGTGATCCGCCGCGAAGGCGACGGTTTCCGGCTTTTGGACCTGGAGAGCCGCAACAATACCTTCGTAAGCGGCGTCCCGGTGAGGGACAGGGTTCTGGTTCACGGGGATCAGATTCGAGTGGGGAACACCGTCCTGATCTTCCAGGGGCAAGTGAGCGAGACAGCCTCCGGCGTCGCTTCTCTCCAACTGGATGCCACCCCAGCGCCGGGTGCCGCGACCGTAGTCCTGCGAAAAGAAGATGTTCTTTACCTGCAGCCTCCGCGTCCCGATGGCCTGCCAGCCAACGTTAAGACCGTTCGCGACTTAAATGTGCTGCTCGATTTCAGCAGAACCCTGAATTCTGTACGCGGCCTTGCAGCTCTTCAAGAAAAAGTGTTGGAAGCAGTTCTCAATATCGCCCCAGCGGACAGGGCCGCTATCTTATTGAGCGAGAATGGGATCGATGGATTTTCTTCGATCGGAGGCCGGGATCGCAAACTAGGTCCCAACCAGCCCATTCACGCCAGCCAGACGATCCTGAACCGCGTTCTGGAAGAGGGCGTCGCCGTGCTGTCCAACGAAATTCAGAGCGATGAAACGTATCGCGAAGCCGATAGTCTGATCGAACGCAGGGTTCGATCCGTACTTGCAGTACCGTTGGAAGTACAAGGCAAAGTATTGGGAGTCATGTACTTAGAGGCCAGCAACCCCGGTGTGCGCTTCGACTCGGACCTGATGCAACTTGTGACGTCATTGGGCAATATCGCTGGTCTCGCGATTGAAAACGCTCGGCATTTGGAGCGCCTTGGCGGCGAAAATCGGCGTTTACACGAAGAACTGAATATCCACCACAGCATGGTCGGTGAGAGTAAGGCGATGCACGAAGTCTATGGATTCGTCTCTCGCGTGGCAGGCCGCGACTCGACCGTCTTAATTTCGGGTGAGAGCGGCACGGGGAAAGAACTCGTGGCGCGAGCCGTCCACATGAACAGTACACGTGCGGACATGCCATTTGTCGCCATCAACTGCGCCGCCATCACCGAAACACTGCTTGAGAGCGAACTGTTTGGCCATGAAAAGGGAGCTTTCACCGGCGCGGTTTCGCAGAAGAAAGGAAAGCTGGAGATCGCCGAAGGCGGCTCCGTATTCCTGGACGAAATTGGAGAACTCGCCGTTCCTATGCAAGCCAAGCTGCTGCGAGTTCTGCAAGAGCGGGAGTTTGAGCGCGTCGGCGGCATGCGTCCGATTAAGCTCGATGTCCGCCTGATTGCTGCCACCAACCGCGATTTAAAAGATGCTTCAAAGGCTGGCACATTTCGCGTCGACCTTTACTATCGTCTAAATGTCGTGTCGCTTCATATGCCCGCTCTGCGTGAGCGTCGCGAAGATATCCCTCTGCTCGCGGCTTTCTTCGCGGCGCACTATAGCGAGAAGGTAAAACGACGTGTAGCGGGCATTTCTCCTGCGGCCCGCACCTGCCTTATGCGCTATGACTGGCCCGGCAACGTCCGCGAACTCGAGAATGCGATTGAACGAGCCGTTGTGCTCGGCTCAACAGAGTTGATCCTCCCAGAGGATCTGCCGGATTCCGTCTTAGAAGAGACCGCAGCAGCAGGCGAGCCGGTAAACGCGCTGCATGACGCCGTCCGCGAAGCGAAGATAGCGGTGATCGAACGTGCTATCGAGCAGGCGAATGGGAATTACACAGAAGCGGCGAAAATCCTCGGCGTGCACGCCAATCATTTATTCCGCCTGATTCGCACGCTGAATCTGAAACCGAAACGCCAGCGGCAAGCATGAGACCACCTCTATGCTTCTGTCACATGCGCAATTTTAGGCATACTTTTGCTTGCCCGTGACAGGGCTAGTATTTTTGTACAGATCGCAAATACTCAGCGAGATCGTTGCATGGAAAACTTCCGGACGTTCCCAAATTACCAGAAGCCATCACGCCAAGTGGCGTCATCCCGAGCGAAACCGTTCTTCAGGCGTAGCGAGGGATCTCCTTGCAAGAATCCGTTGCACGGGAGATCCCTCGGCCCGCTGGTGAAAGCGCGGGCCATCGGGATGACCCATCCTAAAGGTGGTGGAGATTTCAAACTGACCCACTACCAAAGTGCCGTGTCTCTTCCTCATTCTTCAGGTTCCTTTCATGTTTAGAGTCTAATGTGGACGGCGTCTCAATTATTTCTAAGGTATGCTCGCGCTGAATATTTAACCGGGAGATCTCATGTCCATTCGGAACGTATTTGCTTGCCTTCTGATCGCAACTGTTTCCTTCACGCTTGCCGGACGTTCCCTCGCCCAGGGCCAGTGGGCTGTCGAAACGTCGTTCCACCTTGGCGGTGAGGGCGGCTTCGACTACATCACACTGGATGAGAAGAATCATCGACTCTACGTCCCCCGCAGCACGCATACTATGGTCGTCGACGCAGATTCGGGGAAGCTCGTCGCCGACATTATCGGACAGAAGCATAATCACGGAGTCGCTATCGCGCCGGAACTCGGGCGGGGATTCATTAGTGATGGCGCAGGCTCGATTGTCATCTTCGATGTCAAGACGAATGCGGTTCTGGGGACTGTAGCCGCAAAAGACGATGCCGATGGAATCATCTATGACAAGAGCACCGGGCTCGTGCTGGTAGCTTGCGGCGACGCCGGCGTGCTGATCACGCTCAAGGCAGACGCCGACCCGAAGACGGCGACAGTTGATGCGATTGAGCTGGGCGGCAAGCCGGAGTTCCTGGCCTCGGATGGAGCCGGGAAAGCTTACGTCAATCTGGAAGACAAAGATCAGGTCGCGGTGGTCGATCTTAAGGCAAAGAAGGTACTGGCGCACTGGCCTGTCGCTCCCGGCGGCTCTCCGGTAGGAATGTCCATCGACACGGCAAAGCACAGAATCTTCGTCGGATGCCGCAAGCCGCAGAAGCTTGTCGTGATGAGTACGGACGATGGCAAGGTGCTCGCCGATCTGCCCATCGGAGCCGGCGTGGATGCCACGCGCTGGGACGGTCAGCAGGCATTCGCGAGCTGCCGCGATGGCAATCTCGCCGTTGCCGAAGAAAAGGGCAGCAAGTGGGAGATCGTGCAGACGGTGAAGACCGGAATTGGCGCCAAGACGATGGACATCGACGTCGCAGCGCACAAAATCTATATGCCGACCGCCGAATTCGAGGAGGCGAAGGCGGGAGGCCGTTCGTCGGCCAAGCCCGGGACTTTTATGGTGGTCGTCGCAGCGCGCCACTAAGGTTGCGACTCGTTTTCAGTTGAACTAGTTTTTTTTAGAATAAGAAATAGTGTGTACCATTCTTGAATTGTCATCCTGAGGCCCGCGTTCTTTGCGGGCCGAAGGACCTATGCAATTGTCAATAGCAATAATCGCGCCGGCAAAGGTGCCATAGGCCCTTCGTCGCAAAGAACGCTCCTCAGATGACAAGCGGGACTTATCCCCTCCGCCGCCCCAAGGACTTTCTGCTTTCAGAGCAAACTATTTCAGTCCTGTGACTAGAAAGAGGTTAGCGAGATCGTGCTGGAAGGTTGTGGCGCACGCTTTTCCATCGGCTGACAAAGCTAGCGGCCCAAAGAACTCTGCACCCGGTTCAGGGACTTTCACGGTCAGCCACGGCTCTTTACGTCGCGTCGAAACTTCGAGGCGGGTGATCTTAATGCTGGCCGGTTCGCGCTGCTGCAAGAATAGATAGCTTCCATCACCACTCCAGCGCACAACGCTTTCTCCGGGCTGCAAATCAACGATGGTCTTCGAGTCTCCGCCGCTGACCGGCGATAGCATCAGCTTGTGCGGGTCAACAGTGATAAACCATTTTCCGTCGGGTGAAACGCGCGTGCCGCGCGTGCCCTCGGGCGTGAGCGGTGTCGATTGATTTGTTTCCAGGTCGTACATCCACGTGCGCGTGGCGTGACCGGTCTCGTTGCCGGTGTAAAGAATGTGCTTGTTGTCGGGGAACCATTCCACGCTGTCGAAATGTATTCCGTCGATCTTAGGGAACTGCGATTCTCCGGGTCCGGTAGGCAGCAGCATCAGACTGGAACGATCTGCCTCATGGTGAATGCAGGCCACCCATTTTCCGTCCGGCGAAAGTGAAGGCCGGTTACCGTAACCAAGCTGGATTGCCGCAGAACCATCGGTTTTTCTCAAATAGATCGCAGAGTTACGTCCCTGGCCGTTGGAAAGCTCGACGAAGACGATCGCATGCGCATCGTTGGAAAGTTCGTACAGCAAAGAAGAATCCAGCCACGCCAGATCGCGCTGCGCAGTGCCGTTCTGTGGCGTGTAGAGAATGCCGAGACGGGAGTTTACCGTGCTCAGCAACACGCGGCCGTCGCGGGCCACGTCTTGCATCACGATCATTGCTCCTGTCTGCGAAACCAGCCTCTGCACACCAGAAAGCGTAACCGCGTAAAGCGCCGGATCTGCTCCGGGATGACCGCCAGAGAACCAGATTTCGTGATTGTCGGGCGACCAGTTCAACGCGCCGATCGCACGCCATCCGCGGGAAAGAACCTGCCGGGGATGGTTCGCACCTGCGACGCAAAGCGCATAATCCCCGACTTCAGCGTCGAAATCAAAAAACGCTACCAACTTGCCATCGGCGGACACGCGCGGCATCTGCGGCGGGCGCTTGTCGGTCTCGTACAGTACCGTGCCGATGGGATACTCCAACCGAAACTTTCCGCTCGACGCTCGCACGACGGCCAGAGACTGTCCATCCGGCGCCCAATCCGCGCCGCTCACACCTTCGAGCACTTCTCGAGGCGCGCCACCACCATAAGGCACGCGGGCGAGCGTGCCGACATCCTCGCCGCCCAGCAGGATCGCCATTTCCCCGCCTTGTGAAATCGCAAGCACCTTTGCACTTGGCAGCGCCAGCGGCCGTGATTCGCGGTTGCCGGGCTGCGCGGAGAATAAAGTGGATGGCGCACCATCCCACTCGGCGCTGTAGACAACGGTATCGCCGGGGGCGAACTTGGCGGAAGTCACATCGCCACGGCGAAACGTCAATCGCTGAAACGATGGCGGCTCTGGTGCATGAGTGAACTTTGCCGAATAAGTTATGCTCAATGCGATTCCAAGCAAAACCCCAGCAAGCACTCCCGCGCCCGCCGCCCACAGTCTCGTTCGAGACAGATTCTGCGCGGGCAGTACTGGTACGCTGCGCACAACTGCGGACGGAGGTACAAAAGCGAAGTTGCTCGACTCCATCTCATCGCGCAACTCTTCCAGCGCCACCTTCACGTCGGCCATGGTCTGCCAGCGCCGCTCAGGATCTTTCTTTAGACAGCGTGCAATGATCCGATCAAGTTCCGACGGAACTTCCGCCACTGCCTGCGACGCTGGCTGTGGATCTTTGTAGAGCACCGCCGACAGTGACGACAGCTTGGAACCTCCGGAAAACGCTCTCTGCCCGGTCGCCATTTCGTAGAGCACCGAGCCAAAGGAAAAAACGTCAGAGCGGGTATCAACTTTCTTGCCGTCCGCTTGCTCAGGAGACATGTAGGCCACAGTCCCGAGGATCGTTCCCTCTTCTGTCAACGGCGATCCTTCGCCGTGCATGGTTTCGGCGAAGGCATCGGCTTCCCCTGATTCGAGCTTAGGCTCGCTCAGCTTGGCCAATCCGAAATCAAGAATCTTGACCACGCCCTGCGGCGTTACGATCACATTGGACGGCTTCAGGTCACGATGGACAATCCCGGCCGCATGAGCGGCGGCAAGTGCATCGGCCATCTGGACGGCGTATTTCAGCAAATCCCGCAGTGGAAGCCCCTTCCGCCCGATCAGGCGATCGAGCGTGTCTCCCGCCACGTATTCCATGGCGATGTACTGCACGGGCTTGCCGTCGATTTCCTGTGTATCAATGTCGTAGATGGTAACGATATTCGGATGGTTCAGCGAAGAAGCGGCCTTCGCTTCCTGCACAAACCGCCGCTCGCGATCAGCGCTGACCGCCGCAGTAGAGAGAATCTTGATTGCGGCGGTGCGTCCGAGGCGGGAATCGACGGCTTTATAGACCACGCCCATGCCACCGGCGCCAACTTTGGATTCAATACGATATGAACGGAGTGATTTGCCGATCATGTGCGCAGCCCTGTTGCTACTTACGCCCCGCCAAAATCCGCACGGCGCAGCCACCGCAAACGAACTACAACAATGAAGGCTTCAAAAGACTCAGAAGAAAAAGTAAATCAACGCAGCGCGAAGTTTTCACAGTCTCACGACAAAAGATGTGAGACCCAAAGCGGATCAAACTTCAGATCGAAAGCGGCTGCTGACACGGTAAGTCCGTGCTCGCTTGCAGATTGCGAGGTGGCAATTCTAACTCATACGGCAAGTTTTTTGTCGCGAATGTACGATAACTTTTACTGCTTTTTTACGTCTGTCAGATTGTCGTCGGGGTTACGGTCGATCAGCTTGATGAGTGGGTTGATCCCCGCTCGGGCCGGAACCTTGTCGACCGTTACCGTGAATTCTTGCTGCTCCTGTTCGATCTTGTGCTTTTGCAGATACAGGAAGTTGCCGTCGGCATCCAGTACGCCGATGTCGATGAGATCATGTGGCGAATCTGGTGCTCCTGCCCCTTGCCATCAGCGCGATATTTCTTGGCCTCTACAGAAATGCGTACCCGGTACTTACCGTCGGGCAACTGCGAGTAACTGGCCGAAACCACGCGATTGTCGAACAGAGTAATGTTGTCGAACCAGTCGTCGTAAAGATACTCAAACTCCGGCGGCGTGACCTTCTTCAGATCGTTCTCCATACCCGGATCAGTGATATGTTTTATAGGGTCTGCAGGGTTGAGATATGGCGTCAACAAATGAAATAAAATGCGCGCCTGAATTGGCCATTCGATCTTTGCTGCGGTCTCCGACGGTCACAATTCGAGACACGCACTGCCGCGGCACTTGTCGACACCTCAGCGCGGAAGAGTGTACTGCTACAACGCAGTTAGTGTTTCCTTATCGCGGTCTTTATGTTCGGCACGTTGGCAGCGACCAGGCCGTAGCTGACGCGAACCAGGTTTTGTTTTTCAACGCCTTCGAAGGCTACCGAGTCAGCCATCCTGTTTCCGGCGGTGACGGCAGTTTGACGTTAGTCATCAGCGAGCCGCTTCTGCGCGAGTTGGCGCCGACTAGTTTTTGGCACGATGGTGCGACGGTGGCATTCCGTCACCAGCGCCTGCGGATTGATGCGCGAACTCAGGTACTGGTCGCGTTGCTGCGTCACAGCTTGCACAAAAATATCGCCGAGCCTTTGGAAGCAGAAACTCTGGCCTTGACCCTGGTCCAGCGGGCACTCGGACCGCGCACCACGCGCGCTGCTGGCGCCACTGTCGGACGACAGCGGCTGGTCGACAGGGTCAAACTGGTCTTGGCGAGCGATCTAGCGCGGCGCTGGACGTTAGCTGAAATCGCCGCTGAGGTGCGCGGCTCCCCGATGTATCTGACACAAGTCTTCCAACAAGTAGAAGGCATACCTCTTTATCGCTACCAATTGCGTCTGCGGCTGGCGCGCTCGCTCGATCTTCTAGCGCATTACGATGATTTGACCGATCTGAGCCTGGAGCTTGGTTTCTCCAGCCACAGCCATTTCAGCGCCGCATTCCGCGAGGCATACGGTCGCTCTCCCTCTGAGTTCAGGCAGTCGGCACTGCATCGCTAGACCGTCTCCAGGTTGAACCTCTTTGCGTTAAATTCTCTTCCGCAAATTGCTAAAGATTCTGACAGCGGCTTCCTCCTCTTGCGTGGCCTACTGGTCACACCCGAATTCGGGTATAGGAGGATGTCATGGTTGAGAAAACTTGTGCGGCTTGCGATTACAAGCTGGATGCGAATGCCATTAAGGTCCAAATCGGCGGCAAGACTGTTGAGGTGTGCTGTGAAGAATGCGCCCAGAAGCTACAGGAAGCGCACGTTTCCGCAACCGCGGCGAGGAAGGGTTAAGCCAATGGCGGAAAAGAAACTATCGGCGGCCCGGCATAGTGTGGAAACTGCTTCGGGACGTATCAGCTACATCGAGCAAGGCACAGGGCCAGTCGCATTATGCGTGCATGGAGTCCTGCTCAATGGATATCTGTGGCGTCATCAACTTGCGGGTTTATCCGACTTAAGGCGCTGTATCGCTGTGGACCTTCTGGCTCACGGCGATACCGAAATCACGCCGGATCAAGATGTCTCCGTGACGGCAAACGCAAAGATGCTCAAGCAGCTTCTCGATACGTTGAAGATCGATCAGGTGGATCTCGTGGGCAACGACAGCGGCGGCGGAATCGCACAGATTTTTGCCGCGCTGTATCCGGCGCGTGTTCGCAGTCTCACGTTGACCGACTGCGACACGCACGACAACTGGCCGCCCGAGCCCTTCAAACCCTTTCTGGCGATGGCGGCCAGCGGTGGTTTGCGTGGAACGCTGGAAGCAATGTTGTCAGACAAGAGTGTCTATCGCTCGCCGCAGGCTCTCGGTCCGGCGTATGAACATCCGGAACGGCTGAGTGACGACGCAATCGAAAAATATCTGCGCCCATTCGTCAGAACTGAACAGCGTACGCGTGACTTTCAACGTTTTCTCGCAGCATTCGACAACAAGCACACCATTGCGATCGAAGCACAGTTGAAAACGTTGAATGCACCGACGCTGATCGCCTGGGGAACCGATGATATCTATTTCGATGTGAAATGGTCTCATTGGCTGGCCGATAACATTCCTGGCACGAGGCGGCGGGTTGAGTTCGCAGGTGCCAGAATTTTCTTCCCCGAAGAGCGCTGGGAAGAATTCAACAAGGAATTGCGCACACACTGGCAAGCGGCAGAACAGGAGGCAGCATGACACCCACAGAAATTTCACGCTCACCAATTCGCGAGGAGGAGATGGCAGATCAGGTGCACAAGGCCGATCAATTCCGCACATTGCACGTCCGCGGAAAACCGCTCATCCTCTTCAACGTCTGGGACGCAGGCAGCGCCAAGGCGGTCGCAGCGAGCGGAGCAAAAGCAATCGCTACGAGCAGTTGGTCGGTTGCCAATGCCAACGGTTTCGCCGATGGCGAGCGGATTCCGCTCACCTCGGCGATCGACAATCTACGTCGGATCATTAGTGCGACAGACCTACCCGTGACGGTCGATCTGGAAAGCGGCTATGGGGACGAGACGGAAGCTGTCGGCGAGGCCATGGCTCTCGCGATCAACGCCGGAGCAGTGGGTTGCAATCTAGAGGACAGCTTTCCGGCAAATGGAAAGCTACGGGAGATAGCTGATCAAGCCGAACGCATTCAGTGCGCTCGGCGGGCGGCCGATGCAGTTAATATCCCCTTTTTCATTAATGCGCGCACAGATGTGTTCTTCCAGCGACCAGCGGAACAGCATGATGATGCGATGGTCATTGAGGCCATCAACCGGGCTCGAGCATACGCGGACACTGGCGCGGATGGGATCTTTGCACCCGGCTTAACGGATATCAGTCTGATTGCCCGTTTGGCTGAGGCGTCGCCACTTCCGCTCAACATTATGGTCGGTGACACTACTCCACCCGTGCAGGCTTTAGCAGAATGTCGCGTCGCAAGGGTGAGCTATGGACCTCAACCTTATCTCTTAGCCATGAAGACGCTGGAAGAAGCAGCACGCATGGCATGTACATGATGCTAGTGAGGTGAGCAACAGTTCTGCCCCTACGATGATCTCCGGAACAAATTCGCCGCCCTTCATGTCGTGCGGCGACGATTTGACCTAAGGATTGGCCCGCGAATATTCGCCGCGGAACACCACGTTCCAATTCGCCCCATTGTCCGTCGACTTTTCCCACGTTTGTTCGACTTTGTTTGGCGTTATTCGAACCACTTTCACCCGATTGAGCACTGTTTCTCCGGTGGGTCCGCGGCTAGTTCCATGGAATTCAGCAGAGCCCGCCAAAACTTTTCCTTCGGTAAATACATGAGCACGGCCTTGATTGTCGGCAAACATTCCGTACCAACTTTTGTCATCGGGACTATAGGCAAAAGTATTCTGGCCAGAATGACCTCGTCCGCCATCCCAACTTTCGACAACCAAACATTTGTCAAGAGAGAGATAGACCTTGCTCGTAGCATTCGGGGCAGAGCCAGGAGCCGAGACCGTCCAGTTACCTAGCCAATAGTCGAGTTGTCGGTTCTCGGAGTTCGTGGCGCACGCACCCACATCGGCCGCCGCGAACACATTTATTGGCAAGCTCGCTGCTATGCCAATAAGAAATAGAAGAATTCTGAAAAATCTCGCTGTGCAGATTGCGCGTTCCTGCTTCATGATTGATCCTCCGAAAGGTTCCAAAACTAGAACATTAAATTCCTGATTTGTTCTTGATCTTTCACTCGCAAACATTGGTTAACGTGTTGATCGTGTCACGCTGGTCGTCGAGCGTGAAATCGGAATGCCTGAGAGTTCTTCTCCACTACTACGCCTCGGAATCCTGCATATGTGAGTCGAGCCCCAAACGTAACCGGATCAACCGGGACCAGGATGTCACCAATGTGAATCAGCTTCATGACCCAGCTCTGCAGGCCGTCACTACCGACAAAGACTCCTCCCGGCTTCAACACGCGCCACACCTCGCGGAGCACTCGGTCCTGCAGCTCCGCGCTGGGCACGTGATGCAGCATGGTGAACGACACGCTTGCGGAGAACATTTCACCAGGGAACGGCATAGCAGTCGCGTCGCCGGTAATTACTTCGACATTGCTGCCCCGCATGCGTGATCTCAGGGATTCTGCCAATTCTGGATCGATTTCAAGGGCAGTAAGGTGTTGGACCGACGGCCGCAAAATATCCGTCGTTAACCCAGGTCCCGGTCCAATTTCCAATACGCGTGGTCCAAGGTCGCCGTCTGCCAGAGCCCATGGCACCCGTTGTTGAATGGTTTTACGCCAGCGGTCAGATCGGCATAACCAGTGATGTAAGAGATTCATGTTCCCTACTTCAACGTGTACGTGATACAAAGCCTACGGCTTGTCAGGCTTGCTCGCTTTCGATATTGTGACAATCAATGTCGCAAAAGCGTCAGAACGCAATTTTTGATCGCGCCAAAGATCGTAGATCCCAGATCACGACTCTTACGCACGACTATCCTCCCGGGTTCGTGATCCCTCTGCATTTTCATGATCGAGATCAACTTGTGTATGCATCCCGCGGAGTAATGACAGTTCGCACTGGCGAAGGCACATGGGTAGTCCCGCCCTATCGCGCCGTATGGATACCGGCCGCCATTTCGCACACCATCGCGATGTCTGGCACAGTGGCGATGCGGACGATCTACTTAAAGCCGCGACTGGCGAGGAATCTGCCGCGCGACTGTTGCGTAATCAACGTGTCGCCTTTGTTGAAGGAACTCATTCTGCACGCATGCACGTTCAACGCACTGCGAAAACAGATTAAATCGCAGCAGCACCTCATCGATGTGATGGTCGATCAGCTTGAGGTTGTTCAGATGGTGCCGTTGCAGCTTCCTCACCTTTCAGATCCGAGGGCAGCACGGATTGCGGAAGTACTTATGGCCGACCCTAGCCATCGTCGAACGCTCGCGCAAATCTGCAAACAAGGTGGTGCGAGCAAAAGAACGGTAGAGAGACTCTTTCAGGAAGAAGTAGGCATGACATTTGGAAGGTGGCGGCAGCAACTTCGCCTCATGCAAGCGATGCGGCTCTTGGCAGAAGGAGCCAAAGTCACACACGCGGCGTTGGAAGCCGGTTACAGCACACCGAGCGCATTCATTTCAATGTTCAGAAAATCTCTCGGCACTACGCCGACGTTGTATTTCAAATTGGCGGAAAAAGGCTCGTCGTTATCATAATTATAGTTTCAGTGGGGATTAGAACAATGTAACGGACGGCGCTGTTGTACGCGGATTGCTTTATCTGGCGTTCGCTACGCAGAAACCGACCCTGCCGCTCTGGCCCAAAACTCTGGCAGCAGGGTGCGATTTGTTTCCAGGAGCTTAACAATCGCTTGGTGGTCGACCGGTTTGGAAAATAGATAGCCTTGGGCGCGCTCACATCCGATTTCTCTGAGGAGATTCAGCTGGGCTTGTGTTTCTACTCCTTCAGCGACCACTTTGAGGCCCAGATTGTGAGCCAGCATCACGATGACGCGGACGATCTCCTGCGTTTCATCATCGCTGTCCATGTGAGACACAAAAGCGCGATCGATTTTCAGAGTATCGACGGGGAATTTCTGCAGGCGGCTGAGCGACGAGTAACCAGTGCCGAAGTCGTCGATATCGAGCCCAACGCCCAACGCTTTCAACTGATTGAGCACACCGGCGGATTTTTCCGCGTCCGCCATTGCGATGGTTTCGGTAATCTCGAGATCCACGCAGCTCGCGTCCATGCCACCCTGCTCAAGAAGTTGAGCGATCTGCGAAGCCAAATCGGCCTGCGAGAATTGCTTTGGACTTATATTGACGCTGAGAGAAAGAGGCGGGTCCGAAGGAAAACGTTGCTGCCACGCGCGCAGCTGGCGGCAGGCTTCGGGCAGCAATTGGCGATTGATCGCTAGAATGATCCCAGTCTCGTCTGCGATCGGAATAAAGTCGTTGGGCATGATCATACCATTGGGACTCAGCCAGCGAGTGAGCGCTTCAAAACCCACGACCTTACCATCCTGCAAGGATACGATGGGCTGATAGTAGACATGGAACTCACCTTGCTCGACGGCTCTCCGCATGTCCGTCTCAAGCTGCAAGCGCTTGAGAGCGCCAGCATGCATGGCATTGTCGAACACTTCACAGCGAGCCTTGCCGGTTTGTTTGGCTCGATACATAGCAATCTCGGCGTCGCGAAGGACGTCTTCTGCCTCCGCATCGCTGCTATTAAAAGCGATACCGATGCTTGCAGTGACCACGATCTCATGACCTTCTACATCGAAGGGGACTCCGAGCCGCTGCTGTATGCGCTCGGCGATGCGGATCGCGTTGCTGGGATCGTGGAGTTCCTCGGCGAGCACGATAAATTCGTCTCCTCCCGGTCGGGCCAGAGTGGTATCACCGAGAATGGCATTTTCGTCGTCGATGCCCTGCATCGCACGCGAAACCGTGTCTGCCCGGCGAAGGCAAGTGCTAAGGCGCTGAGCGATTTGCATCAGAAGAGCGTCTCCCGCGGCGTGTCCCAAGCTGTCATTGAATACCTTGAATCCATCGATGTCGATAAAAAGGAGCGCGAACTTGAAATCAGCATGACGTTTGGAAATTCCCAGAGCTCGTCTTAGGCGATCAAGTAGAAGCGTGCGGTTCGCCAAGTTCGTCAAACCATCGTGGAGAGCACTGTGCGCCAGCAGTTCTTCCGCCCGCTTGCGCTCGGTGATGTCGCGGTTCACGATTACGAGCCCTTCAGTCGTACCGTCCGGACCACGATATGCGCTGGCCGTTGACTCGAGTACACGCCAGGTACCGTCTTTGTGGCGGATGCGGTACTCAAGCCGCTCGCCGCGACCGGTAACACGGGCTTTTTCCGCAGCCTCCAACACGCGCGGCCTGTCATCAGGATGAACCTGGTCCATCGAGTGGGAGGTTAAATCGTCGGCGGTATAACCAAGAATCTTCTGATATGCCGGGCTGTTGTAAATGCGATGGCCATTCTTGCCCACAACGGCAATCATGTCGGCAGCGTTTTCGCTGATGAGTTGAAAGAGCCGATCTCGCTCGCTCAATCGGCGGCGCATGCGCTGGAGTTGCAGATGCTGGTAAACGGTGTAAATGTCAAACAACAACACCAGTGCAGCAAGACCGCGCACCCACTCTCTCAGGTTCACGAAATAAAGCCGGTCGCTGGTGAGATGAAGCCCGGGAAAGGTTAACGAGAGGATTCCGAAGGTCAAAACCAGCGTGACGGCGACGGCGAAACCCCACAGCCACCATTCCCGGTTCTCGACTTGGCTTATCCGATGTGCCGCGCTTTTGGCACCGATCGAGCTTTGCGACTCGTACACGTGATCTCCTTGAATCCATTCCTTTCAGAAAAGGTGCTGAGCAGTAGGACGAAGAGGACGGTGCTAGAGCAATTACTCTCCGTCATATCGGTATCACTGGCTTCCTAACTTGTTCCTTCTCGATGAGCCAATCGTGCAGGGTGTGAAGGTCAGCCGTGGGAATATAGAGAAATTCACAACCTAGCGCGCCATATGTACGCGTCCACTGGACTCGCGCCTGAATCTGGATCGGTTTGTCAGTTCCGGGCAGAAGCAAGCGAAACGATAAACGATTCCCGACGATAAACTCTTGTTTGGCACTGAGCCCCAGCCCCCCATCGCCGATGTTAGTGACCGTCACATCCGCAGAGTGATTATTTTCATCAGTAGTCCGAACCGTGCTGATGAGGGGGTACCTTGTGTGGCGACGATGGCGATAAAGCATGCGCGAATAAGCAATCTTCAAAGCTTTCACACCGGATTCCGAGGTTACAGGCTGGGATAGAAACACATCCACCCCTGATACGAGATCGTCGTTTGGCAATACCGCGATGATTGTGGGTTCCTTCCATCCTCGAGCTTTCCGAATTCTGACTAGGAATTCAGGCGAATCGTCTTCCCAATCAATAATGATCAGCTCGGGATTGCCTCTCATGAACTCATCGAAAGCCATTGAAAAATTCGAGCAAATGTTTGTGGAGATTGAGAGGTTGTCGAGTAACGGGTTTAGAACGTTAACGACACCGGCGTCCCGGGAAACCAGTAAGCATTCAAACGACATATCTGGCGTCACACTTCACTCCTCGAGCTCCGCCGCCCAACGGCGCTTCTATCGCCGCCTGGAATTCGGACTTGGGGGACAAAACGAACTCCGGGACGCCTTTTCTGAGTTCCGAGCCGCAAGGCAAGTTGCCAATGCTTCCGGGCAGACTGCTCGGGCTGTCATCGCGGAGGTTCTAGTGCATTTTCAGCACCAAATATGCTGCGCGCTAAGGTGTGCCGTAAAAGCAACTTGAACAAGGAGAACTGCGGTTGCGGTGTTCAGAATCTGGACTGTGTTCGAACTTTGGACTGAACCGCATTACTTCGCTCGACCATAGGGAACTCGTTCGCGGCGGTCGTTATCGAGCGCCCTAGGCGGTCTCGCCCCGCTTCTCAAGTTTCATCCTGGAAAGCAATTGATAAATGGTGGCACGTCCTACACCTAAGATCTCGGCAGCTCGTGCCTTGTTGCCTCCTACCCTTTCTAACACTCGCACAACGTGACGTCGTTGCAACTCTTCAAGGGAAAGAAGCGCCTCGTCTTTGTAGGGTTGATCCCCGGATTGGTCCCGAATTCGCTCCGGCAGATCATTGATATCAATGAATCTACCGTCGGTCATCATGCAAGCGTTCCCGATCACGTTTTCCAGTTCACGGATATTCCCGGGCCATGGGTAAGTTGCCATTCGCCCCTGCGCCCTCCTGGTCAGGCCGGCGATCGGCTTGTGGTATTCGGCCGCGAACTTTTCGATAAAATACCGTTCGAGAAGAGGAAGATCTTCCCTGCGATTGGAGAGTGAGGGCAAGGTAATTTCCACAACAGCCAAGCGGTAGTACAGGTCTTCGCGAAATTGTCCGTCTCGTACCATAGCTCTTAAGTCGCGATTGGTAGCGGCAATCACGCGTACATCCACTTGGCGCGTTAATGATGAGCCAACCCTGCGAACTTGATGGTCTTGCAGGACTCGTAACAGCTTGGCTTGGGCATTGAGGGTTAGTTCTCCAATCTCGTCGAGAAAAATAACCCCGCCGTCAGCAGTTTCAAAAAGCCCAGCCCTGTCCTGGACTGCCCCTGTGAACGCGCCCTTCACGTAGCCGAAGAGTTCACTTTCGACGAGGCTTTCAACCAGGGCTGAGCAATTGCTGACGACAAACTGCCCTGTCGAAGCTGGACTCAGGTGGTACAGCGCTCTTGCAACCAACTCTTTACCAGTTCCCGTAACGCCTGAAACCAGTACCGTTCTGAAGTGCGGCGCGACGCGACGCATTTTCGCGAAGACATCCAGCATTAATGGGCTTCGACTGACGATGCCTTCAAATTGACAGGCCTGCAACAATTCCTGATCGAGACTCAACGTCTTCTGGCGTATTTCCGCTTCCGCGAGGAAGCTCGCAATTCGATGGCGAAGCTTCCCAAAATCAATCGGCTTTGTGAGGTAGTCGCACGCCCCTCTTTGAATAGCTTCCACCGCTGACTCGGTGGAGTAGTGATCCGAAATCAGGATGACATTCACTGCCGGATCAACCCCCAGTAGCCGCTCGAGCAATTCCATGCCTTGATCTTCCGGCGGAGACACGTCGAGCAATACCGTTCGGGGTCGGTTGCGCATGAAGGTTTCCAGGCCAACCTCGAGGCCAGGTGCCGTGAGTATCTCAAGCCCTTCCTGTGCTAATGCTTGCGTTATTGATGCGAGGCTTTCTGGGTTGGGGTCGATGGCTAACAATTTGAATTTACTGAGCTTTGCCATTCAGTTAATGCCTAGGCCGCGGGCTCCTCCTCGTTCGGACTTACGTATGCTCCCTGTGTTATGCATCCTCCTTCTTACTTGCTTACTTGACTTGCTTCGTTTGGAAACTTGCAGGACCCCGAACGCTGTGCATCTCTGGTTCAACATGACTGACACTTGATACTGCGGAGTAACTAACACGAAACATCCCACCGGAGTGATAGGGTGAGTGCCCGACGAAGGAATTACGAATCGGGGCAGGAAAGCAGACTCTACAGCACAAGGCAATAGCTCGCACAACATAGTAAAGTTAGTTAGGCCTTAGCTGACGTATCCACCGCCTCCCTCGATAAACGGAATTCCGAATATCGGGTCCCCCTGCAAGGCAGGCATACGACAATGATTCCAGTATTAGCTGCTGGACGACACCAGGCATCTTTTTAGAGATTTTGTTACGAAAAACGAAATGCCAAAAATCATTAAGCTGCTATCGACATTCCTGTCCTTCTCCGTAGCTTCCTGCTAGATCAGAATACGAATGTCCTCTAAGCAACCGGCGATTGCTCACTTGCGTGGCTCAGTGTGTTCTGAGCTCGCTCTGGCGGGTGTAAGCCATGGGGTCTCGACGATTCTCACTGTCGGAAAGTTAGATCGCGGACTGGAATCGTGACTGTCGAACTTGTTACGAAATCCGAACACAACAGAAGCTGAGGCGGTTGCGAACTGACACAAATATCGCTTTGGAAGCGTCCATTTGGCAGACAGTAGTCCAGAATCCAGACCAAATCAGCCAAGAGCAAGGGTTTCGCAAAACGCCGAAAAGATGCAATAACATCAACAGGTTATCCATCGTCATTTTGTTTGGCTCTCGACGTGCCCTTATCTGTCAGGTTGATCTATATGAATGAACAGGTTCAACTCGATGGCCTCCTTTTCACCAATGACGCCCAAGTGGTGAATGTCATGAATCAGATTCTTGAGAGCTTTACAATCAAGACCGAGGTCTGCCGCGAACTGGACTCCGCGCTGGATGCGGTTACACACCGTCGACTGGACGCGGTGATCGTAGATTGGGACAGTGCATTCGACCCTACACGCATCGTAAGGGCTACTCGTAAGTCATCGCCAAACAGCAATTCCACCATTGTGGCGATGGTCAGCCGACAATCAGAAACACACGCTCTGCTTGTGGGCGCGAACTTCATGATTCACAAGCCGACGAACATCGAACACGCCAGCCGGTGTATGCGGGCCGCGTATGGAACCATGCTGCAAAATCGCAGGCGCGCAGCTCGCGTGGCGGTCGACATCGCGGTCGTGGCAAGAATTGCGGAAGTCGGAGAAATTGAAGCCAGGATCAGCGACCTCAGCATCGGTGGGCTGGCTCTCCAGTGCAGACAAGCATTGCCGATCAACCGCGAGGTACTCGCTCAGTTCGAGCTTTCTGGCATTCCCGGCATGATTCATACCACTGGCAAAATCGTAAACGCCGACAGCACAGGGCGAGCTGGAGTGCGCTTTTCGTTCATCCCTGAGGAAGACCGCAATTCGCTCGAAAGTTGGTTGGCAGTCGAGCTGGCAAAATTGGAGAAAGCTGAGATGCCTACTAACCATGCCGAAAACGATGGCAACTGAAGAACAGAAAAGCACCCGTTTCTGGAAAAACCACCGGCTTCATCTTGTTGGCCGAGGACTCTCCCGTCTATCGACGCCGTACCCGGAAAAGTGAAGGATGACTCCAGAAATGGAGTTCGAATGTCTGGTAGTGACACCCGGAGGGATGTTCGTTGCTAGGACACATGACTGAAACTGCTTCGCCAAGGTCCCATGCTGGTACTCGGGAAAACCCTTGCTCCACTTTGACGATTCTTGTGGTTGATGATTCGCCGATCTATCGCAAGCTTGTCGAGCAATCCCTTTCGCAAGAGAGGTATCCGGTCATCTTTGCGAAGAACGGGCGCGAAGCCCTCAAGGTCTTCGCTGAACACCTGCCAGCCCTCGTCATTACGGACTGGACGATGCCGGACATCAGCGGTCTTGAACTGTGCCAGCGTATACGCCACGATTTTCAGGAGCACTATGCGTATGTCATTCTGGTGACCGGCCATACCGAAAAGGAGCAGGTCATTGAGGGGTTGGCCGCAGGCGCCGACGACTATTTGACCAAACCATTTCATCCCGGCGAACTGGTGGCGCGAGTGGGAGTAGGTCGAAGGATAATTGAACTTCATCAGCAGGTTGAAGCCAAGAACCGTCAATTGGAGGAACTGGCGCTAACAGATCCTTTGACCGGTTTGCCCAACCGGCGTGCGATCGATCTTTGGGTAAGCAGCCAACTCAGCGCTGCTGCCCGTCACGATTTCCCCATTTGGGTCGTGATGACCGATCTCGATCGTTTCAAGCGAATCAATGATACCTACGGCCACGATGCGGGCGATACGGTTCTCAAAGAGTTTGCTGAACTTCTAAGGGCTAATACCCGTCAATCCAACATCTGTGGTCGCTTAGGCGGCGAGGAATTCTTGCTGATTCTGACGCATATCGAGAGGGACAAGGTACAGCTCGCGATTGACCGAATCAGAACACGCTTCGAAGCAAAAGAGTTTAACTTTGATGGCCGGACGGCGGCAGTGACCGCGAGTTTCGGAGTGGCAGGGTTTCATGGGCCTCGCCCACCGGAATTTAGTGCTCTACTAAGCCGTGCCGACGCTGCTCTCTATTCCGCCAAGAGTAAGGGACGAAATCGGATTGAATTCGACGGAAGCGATGCCTAGCCGGCTTCGCGGTTTCTGTTAAGAAACCGAAATAAGGTGTCGACTACAGTAGCCACTGTATGGTACCAAATGTCGCTTCCGACGTATTCTAGTTGGCTAAGTCGTGTTCTAGTCCTCCAAGTTGTGACCTCGCCCAGTTCGCTACGAAGCAACCTGCAATACCTGACGGCAAATGACTGGACTCTTATTCGCACGAAAGCGAAGCACAGCGTCTTTCATTTAGGGGAAGAGATCATTCGGGAAGGTGCTCAACTTTCCAGCATTTATATCATTCGGCGCGGTTCGGCTTCCGTGGAACTGGCTACGGGAAAGTCGGTCGCGGTTTTGGCAATGCTAGGAGAAGGAGACGTGTGCGGCGAAATGGCCTTTGTTGAACAAGGGATTGCTAGCGCATCTGTGATTGCCAAGGACTTTGAAGTTGAGGCCGATGAAATTGATGCGCGAGATGTACGACTACTCTTCGATGCCTTTCCCGGGCTTGCAGCTCGATTCTTTCAATCGTTGGCGGTGATCGTTTCGCGGCGGTTGCGCAGTACCTCGGCGGAGCTGGTGAGGGCAACACGCCAATAAAATTCTGCCGGATGAAATCGGACTGAATTCGACGGGGCGATGTCTGGCTGGCAAGATGGCGCGAGTTAGGTACACTAAGCAGCTAGCACTCCGTAGCGTGTCGTCTACTAGCAAGACAGTTTTCCCGAACGAAAACGAAAGCCATCACGCCGCCTCACAACCCCCTCTGAAGTTTCTCGCCTAAATCATGCAGGATCTTTGATTTATCCCGCCCACAGAAACATGAGTTCGGCCCCGAAGGTGCATCGTGTTCTTTGGCGGCCTCTCCCCAAACACCCGCCCCAGAAGAACTTCAGGCTGACCTAGAGGATTGCAATGCGATCAAGAAGTGTGGCGGGGGTGTTCGTTTGTTTGGTGGCCGTAACGTCTTTAGCCCAGAAACCAACAGCGTCGCTCCACGACGATGCGGCGCAGAGCTCCGCGGCTTATGGTTCCGATTCTCGGATGCCTATGACATTTGAACTGAACAAAGGCCAGAGCGACCCGCAAGTTAGCTTCCTCGCCCACGGGAAGGGTTACTCGGCATTTCTAACCGGCAGTGGGATGGTGCTTTCTTTGTGTCCGAAAAGCATCGTTGCTCATCAACCCGCTGCCCCGGCAAAAACTCGAAACCAGGAATCCCTGGGCACGGTTCTTCAGTTTAAGCTGCTGGGAGCAGCCAGCAATCCGGCAGTTGTCGGAGAAGATTTGCAACCGGGCCGCGTGAATTACTTCATCGGCAATGATCCGGCGAAGTGGCGACGGAACATCCCGACTTATGCCCGTGTGCGATACAAGAATGTTTATCCGGGCATTGATTTGGTGTATTACGGACACCATCGCCAGCTGGAATTCGATTTTGCTCTTTCACCCGGTGCCGACCCCAATCTGATCCAATTCCAAATCACAGGAGCCAGTCGGCTTTGGCTTGATGCGCAAGGCGATCTCGTTCTCGCGACAAGCAGCGGAGTGCTCAGCTTCCGAAGCCCCGTCCTCTATCAACAATCCGGCAATCAGTACGTGCCAGTCAACGGTTCGTATGTAGTGCGCGATTCTCACCATATCGCTTTCCGCGTCGCTCCCTACGATTCAGGCAAGCCGCTTGTGATCGACCCGGTGCTGGTGTACTCAACCTATCTCGGTGGCAGCGACAATGATCAAGCCACAGGAATTGCCGTGGACAGTGCCGGTAATAGCTATATTGCGGGTTACACTTACTCGACAGATTTTCCGTTGGCCACGATTGGATCACAAGCCACCGGGCAACCGCATGTTTTCGTTTCCAAGTTCGATCCAACCGGATCGAACTTGATATTTACCGACTATATCGGGGGCAACAGCCAGGACTTTGGATTTGCCTTGGCCCTCGACAGCGCCAACGAAGTGTATGTGACAGGTAGCACGGCTTCGAGCAATTTCCCGGTCGTCAACCCCTACCAGGGAACGTATCCCGGCTCGTACAACGCCTTTCTGACAAGGATCTCGGCGGATGGATCCTCACTTCTGTATTCCACCTACCTCGGAGGGAATGGATCGGATGTTCCAGCCAGTCTCGTGATTGACAATGGAGGGAGTGCAATCGTTGCTGGAAGCACTTCGTCCACGAATTTTCCGGTGGCGAATGCCTACCAGTCGACGGTGCTTGCCAACCAAGGCGGCTTCTTTGGTACGTATGGTTTCCTTACCAAGTTCAGCCCTGACGGAGCGTCTCTGATCTACTCCACTTATTTTGGCGGCAATTCCAACGTACCTTACAACTGCGGTGGGACTCCTTGCTGGGGATCTCCAGATAGTGCAATCGCCGGTATCGCGTTAGACAGCAGCGGAAATGTGTACGCTGCAGGCAACACGAATACCTACAACTTCCCAACCACATCAGGCGCTTATCTCACGACAGATTCCACCCAACTCAACGGCAGCGTCGGTTTCGTCAGCAAATTCGATGGTTCAGGGAACCTCGATTATTCCACGTATTTCTATGACCCTAACGGTATTGCCACCACTCTTGCGGCAATTGCAGCAGACCATTCCGGGGCAGCATATGTTACGGGTACTGCCCTGAGCAATGGAACATTTCCCATTACGTCCACGAGCATCTGCGACCCCAGTGTGTATGGCTCAGGGTGCAACTACGCGTTCGTAACGAAGTTCAATCAGTCAGGTTCGACCCTGCAGTACTCCACCTTCCTCGGACCTAACAACAACGCCAGCCCGCAAGCTATTGTGCTTGATTCGAACAATGACGCCTACGTTGTGGCGTCGACGTCAAGCAGTTCGTTCAACATCGTAAACGGAATTGAGGGCTACACAAACGCCAGCGACCTGCTGCTGGTGGAAATTGATCCACTGGCTAGTACTCAGATGTTTGCCACTTACCTCGGCGGGAGCGTGGATGAGTCTCCCGCCAGTCTTGCTCTCGACACCGGCGGCAACATCTACGTAGCGGGCACGACCGATTCTGCGGACTTCCCAGTCACGCAAGACGCCTTCCAGGAATTGTTGGCGGGAGGAACGGATGCCTTTGTGCTCAAAATTGCGCCGACCTCAGCGCCATCGGTTGCTTTGAGTCCCGGCTCATTGCAATTTCCTCAGCAGGCAGTAGGTACTACCAGCTCACAAGAATCAGTGCTGCTTCGCAACATGGGCAGTGCGCCGCTATCGATTTCCTCGATTACAATCAACGGTGATTTTGCCGAGACGAATACCTGTGGAACCGCCGTGCCAGCGGCCGGTAACTGCACTTTCTCGATCACTTTCACGCCGACTATTCCCGGTGTCCGCACGGGTACTGTGACGATTCAAGATGATGCAGCTGGCTCGCTTCATCTCATTGAATTGAGTGGGCAGGGCTCGGGGCCAACCGCAGGCCTTGCTCCCGCAACCTTGAGGTTTGCAGGACAACTGGTCGGAACCACCAGTGCAGCACAGAGTGTGACGCTCACCAACGGGGGGAATGCACCGCTGAACATCAGTGGTTTTCAGGTGGCGGCAAACTTCAATCAGTCGAACAATTGTCCGGCCTCTTTAGCCGCGGGAAGTAATTGCCAAGTTCAGGTAACTTTCGCGCCGACCGCGACCGGCACGGTCAACGGAATCTTGACAATCAGCGACAGCGCAACCTCTAGTCCGCAGACCGTGACTCTTACTGGAAGCGGATTGGACTTCAGTCTTACGAGTAATCCGGGGAGCGCAACGGTTAAAGCAGGTTCGGCAGCGAACTATCAACTGACCCTGAGTCCGATCGGTGGCTCGTTTCCCAACGCCATTAATCTGGCGTGCACTAGCCTGCCCGCGAAGTCCTCGTGCCAATTTTCAGCGAGCAATGTAACGCCCGGCACGAATCCGGCGCACTCGTCGCTGACGATCACTACCACGGGATCCACAGCCCGGAATGCTCTGAAGGGAGCGTCCCGGAACTTTGTGGCTTGTATTTGGATTCAGTTATCGGCAATGGGATTGCTGGGAATTATGCTCGTCGCGCCCAAACGCCGTGCCCGGGCCGGCGTATTCTTTCTACCTCTGCTTCTGGCCTTGATCTTTACCATCGGTTGCGGAGGAACCGGAATCGTTTCGCCTCCGCAAACCGGCACTCCGCCAGGAACCTATACCGTTACCATCACAGCTACCTCAGGCGGATTGCAGCATTCTTTGCCTCTGATTCTTACTGTGCAATAAAGCCTTGAAGGGCCGTTAGAGCTAGTTGCACATGACCATGTTCTGCGTCACTCCACCCAGGCTCACCACAGAGTTTGCCACGAACGGCAGGCTCCAGAACTTTGAATGGTGCTTGCGGAGGTAGTACGCCGCGAAAATAGCACCAGCACTCTTGGCAGAAGCTACGGCATACGCCCGGGCTACCGTCGGATGCGTACCATACAGGTAGGCAGAGTCGACTTCTGCATTGCAAACACCCTTCTTGCCAGCCAGCCAGTTCTGACGGGCAAACAGTGTTGTGTAGGAGTCCGCGAAGTTGGCGCCAGAGGAAGCGAGCGCCAAACCTACGAACGTTTTGTCGACCAGCTTCGTTTCAGCGACTTTGGGCGCGTACACTGGCGCGATCGGCTCGATAGGAGAAGCATTCATACTCGCGACGGCGCTCGGAGCGTCCGGAGGCTCCGCAGCGATCGAAGGCGCAGCCAGCATGAGGACAGCGCACGCGGTAAAGACCGTCAACTTCAGGCCTGTTCTGAGGGCGTCAAACGTTGATTTGGAGGTTGTCAGCGTTGCATGGGTACGGTAGGTCATGTCCTAAAATCTACCCGCGTAGCCTTCCGTGCACAATTGCGAGGTTGTAATGGCCCTCAGCAGAAGATAGTAACCAATAGTAACCACCCGGTGGTGCGGCAGCAAACAGGCCGCCAAAAGGGCTGAAAGACTTCAGAATGATGGACTTCTCACTGGATTGACCACAGTACGCGGGAGCGTTCAGTCAACTGACTGCCGGTCAGTTGGCCGCCTTCGGTTTCCACATGCCGACTTACCGGTACCAACCCGGCAAACTTCCGAGAAGCCCGTTTCTGGCCAACTTCGGGATCGCCGACAATTCGGGAGTTGTGCAACACACAACCGGCATCCGTCGGCAGTGAAGCGCGACGCCGCGCAAGATCCGAGACGGGGGTACACTAATCCGGCGTGTCGGCGCGCCGACTCGGAGCGTGCGCAGCGCAGACATTATTCGTAAAGCCAGGGCTTGTAGCAGATCTCCACATTGTAGCCGTCGGGATCGAGCACATTGGCCGCGTAATAGCGGG